>Ga0228670_1000080_pt1 | contig 59988 bp, 57 predicted proteins | sample 85DmetaG_FD_182785 | JGI IMG/M metagenome (GOLD analysis project Ga0228670, IMG submission 182785) | Seawater microbial communities from Monterey Bay, California, United States - 85D | ecosystem: Environmental > Aquatic > Marine > Coastal | place: USA: California | collected 2016-10-13
GATAAGTGACTCTCTAAGAGAGTCATATTTATTTACCACACATCTCGTTCCAAATACGGCAATGAAACGGCAATGAAAAAATATTGAGATTTTGATAAAGGCTGTGAACCCTTATAAAATATGGCTCCTTGGGAGGGATTCGAACCCCCGACCAATTGATTAACAGTCAGTGAGACTTATATTTTATCTCTACTTATTATCATTTATAACCCTTGATATTTAAAGGCTAGGGGGTTAATATCTTGTTTATTAATACTTACAGTTTCTTGCTATTTTTCACTTCTATTGCGGCAACAGTGCGGCAATGAAATATAGTGAATTATTGCTGAAACAGAAATGAACACTCATTAAATTCATAAATATCAAGATGACTACACAGATTAATTTTACCAAAGCAGAAATTAACAAACTTTCTACCCCTGAAAAAGGCATAATATATTATAAAGACAGCAAAGAAAAGGGTTTGAGCCTCTATATTACTACGAATCACATTATTACTTTTTTTATTAGAAAAAGAATCAATGGAAAAGATGAAAGAGTATTAATTGGTAATTTTCCAGATATAACTATAGAAAATGCTCGCAAGCAAGCGAAAATCATTAAAGGACAAATTGCACAAGGCATTAATCCCAATGAAGAAAAAAACGAACTCAGGCAAGAAATAACTTTTGGTGATTTATTCAAAGAATATATAGAACGCTACGCCAAAAAACAAAAGGTAACTTGGAAAGATGATGAGAGAGATATAAAAAGGCTTTGCTCCCATTGGTTTAAAAAAAGAATATCTACAATCAGCAATCAAGATGTGAGAGCATTTCATGAGAAATTAGGAGGCAATACGCCATATATGGCAAATAGAATGCTTGCCAAAATACAGGTAATGTACAACAAGGCTATTGAATGGGGATATGGAGGAAAAAACCCAGCTAATAATATTAAAAAATTCAAAGAACGATCACGAGATAGATTTATTCAAACCGATGAACTCCCAAGATTTTTTGAAGCACTAGCACGAGAAGAGAATAAAGTCATAAAAGATTATATATATTTTTCCCTCTATACAGGAGCAAGAAGAAGCAATATTTTAACAGTAAAATGGGAGCAAATAAATTTTGAAATTTTAGAATGGCGTATTCCAAAAACCAAAAATGGCGACCCTCAATCAATTCCATTAATTGAACAAGCTATAGAACTTTTACAAAAACGAAAAAAAGAAAATGAAAAACTAGATTTAGAGGATTTTCAAAAACAATGGATTTTTCCATCTATAAATAGCAAAGCTGGACATTTAGCAGACCCAAAAAGAGCGTGGAGCAGAATATTAGATACAGCCAAAATAAAAGATTTAAGATTACACGATATAAGAAGAACTTTAGGAAGTTACCAAGCTATTACTGGTGCAAGCCTTCCAATTATTGGTAAATCTTTAGGACATAAATCAACCCAAGCAACGCAAATTTACTCAAGACTCAATAATGATCCAGTAAGGCAAAGTATGTCAAAAGCAATTGGCTTAATGGGAAGTTATGAAAAAAAATAATTAAAATCTTATGTTCAATATTTTTAAATTTGCAATTAAAGCTCTATCCAAAAAAGAAAATAGCAAAAAACCAACATTTATTTTTGCTACTCCACCTCGTAACAATGAATCTAAAAGCCCTAAATTTCAAATTGGAGATAGTACAAAATTAAAAAATGAGTTAAAAAATACCAAAGATAAGTTAGAAGAGATTTCTAATAAAAACGAACTCCTTTCAAAAAATTCAGAAAAATATATCACTGAAAAAAGCATAGCTGGAAAAAGAAGGCATCAAAAAACCGATATTATAAAAAATCAAATTATCAGACCTCTATTCGAAAATAAGGAATTGATAAAAGGAGTAAGCGTAAAACAAAGAGCGGATAAAATCAGCGATCTACTCATAAATATTCTCAACCAAGAAGACGAAGAAAAATTACAAAATTTTGCTAAAAAATATAATTTAGACCCAAAAATCTTACAAAATTCAAAAGATTATTTTTCAGATTCCAAAGGAGATACTATTTATAAATGGTGTCTCAAATTCGGCAAATAGAGCAATAATCAAAATGCGTTAGCGAGCTGAAGAAATGTTTCTGCTCGCTGAAATCTACCTATCTCAACTCAAATATATTAAATTTTTTTCTGTGAATGGTTAATAATAATTTAATTTATAGGAAAATGACAAATTTACATAATAATGGACAAAATCCAAACCAACTCCTCAGTCGTAGACAAGCCGCTGAATATTTAGGGGTAAAAGAAAATACGCTTGCTATTTGGGCTTGTAATAAAAGATATGGTTTGGCTGTTATAAAGGTCGGAAGACTTTGTAAATATAGGCTGAGTGATTTAGAAAAGTTTCTTGATGAGAGGACTTGCGCTAATTAAACTAAAAATTATAGTATTAATTGTTTGAATAGATTTGATATAAAAATATTCTAAATCGAGAATTGTTTTGGGTAAATTAAAACAATAAATATTGAGTTATGCAAAATTATGAATATAGCAAAAGTATTAAAATCATTTTATAATCTAATTTTTAATTATGGCGAATTTGTTATAATTAAAAAATAAAATTTAATAACAAATGTCTGACAATGCAGAGTATTTAAATAATTACAAACTAGATACTATATATATACATCCATTCGAGAATAAAAATTCACAAGGGAAATATATAACCCTTGTTATCTCAAAACAAATAAAGCTTTCAATACAGGCTATTTATATAGATAATAAAAAAGATATAGTAAAATTTGAATTGATAAAAATTAAAAATGGTATTGTGGAAGAAAAAATTACATTAAACGGTTTCTCTCTGAAGAAAATACAAGATTTTTTAAATTTGTTGCAAAATTTAGATTTAAAAAATTCATCTAAGGAAAAAATTAAATTTGAAGGAAATATTGATATTAATAATATCAAATCAATTTTTAATAATAAAAATAGTAAAGAAATATTAAACTGCATTTTAGATAGCGATATTAGCAAAAATACCATTATTGACACATTGGAGATTCAAAAAAGAAATAATGCCATCATAGATTTTGAAGCAATTTTAAATAATGAAGATAAAAATGAACATGATTGGCAAAAGTGGTTCAAAAACAATAGCTGGGTTTTTAATACAGATTTTATTGAAATTTTAGACAAAAGAACAATAGACGCATCTAATATTACAGATTTTCTTGCAAAATCTTATGATGGCTTTGTTGATATAATAGAAATTAAGAAGCATACATTTAGTTTTTGGAGTAAATCTACGGATCACAATAATTATATCCCATCTTCTGATCTTGTTAAGGCTATCACACAATGTGCAAAATATATTTATGAATTAGAACGAGAATCTTCTAATACAAAATTTATTGAAAATAATGGAATAAAACCGATAAAACCAAGGTGTAGCTTGATATTTGGAAGGTCGAATTATTGGAATGAAAAACAAAAAGAAGAATTTAGAATATTGAATTCTATGTACCATAATATTTCGGTTATGACTTATGACCACGTCATGGACAGGGCTAAAAAGATTACTAATTACAACAAGGAGTGATAAAAAAATCTTAAAAAAAGATGAAATTTTGAAATAAAGAAAAAAAAGATATAGTAACAATAGAAAAACTAAAAATAATTTTTATTAAAATAAAATGAACGATAAAAATAAAGAATTTTATAAAAATAATTTTAAAGCGATATGAGTATAAAATTTATAGATCTATTTGCAGGAATTGGAGGTTTTCATATGGCATTTCATAATATTGGTGGAGAGTGCGTATTTGCTTCCGAATGGGATAAGGAAGCAAGAAAAACCTATGAAAAAAACTTATCAAAAATATCTCCTAAATTATTTATGGATAATAATTTTTGTGGAGATATTACAGAAGTTCAACCTCAGAATATACCAGATTTCGATGTTTTATGCGCAGGATTTCCGTGTCAGCCATTTTCTCAAGCAGGATTTAAAAAGGGATTTAGTGAAGCAAGAGGAACTTTATTTTTTGATATAGTGAGTATCATCAAAGAAAAACAACCAAAAGCTTTTTTCTTAGAAAATGTTAGACATTTACTCAAACATGATGATGGAAAAACTTTTCAGACAATAGAAAGAATTATAAAAAATGAATTAAGGTATTCTTTTTTTTATAAAATAGTGAAAGCTTCTGATTTTGGTTTACCCCAACACAGACCTAGACTCTTTATGGTAGGATTTAAAGATAAAAATATAGACTTCTCTTTTCCAGAGCCTCAGCCATTAAAAATGAGCATGTCAGACATTTGGCAGGGAAACTGTAGTAAAGAAGTAGGATACACTCTAAGAGTTGGTGGCAGAGGTTCAAAAATAGATGATAGAAGGAATTGGGATTCTTACTTAGTAGACGGAGAGGTTAAAAGATTAGGTGTAGAACAGGGTAAAAAAATGCAAGGTCTACCAAAAGATTTTGAATTTCCTGTATCAGATACACAAGCAATGAAACAGCTAGGAAATTCCGTTGCCATTCCAGCCGTAGAAGCTGTTGCGAAGCAGATTATTAATTATTTAAGTAAAATATAACAACATGAAAGCAAACAAGGGTGAATGGTCTGAATTTTATGCTTTTTTAAAAATTCTTTCAGAAAAAAGGCTTTTTGCAGCTGACAAAAATTTAGACATTATTCATGACAAGTTTTTTCTTTTTAAGAAAATCATAAGGGACGAAACAAACGAAGAGTTGAAGATATTTGATTTAACAACCTCTGAAATACGAATCTTAGATAAAGATGAAAATCTTATAAAAACCATTCCAAATAATGACGTAAAAAGCAAAACAATTTGTATATTTGATAAAATCAAAAATGCTTCTACTGCCACTTTCACAATTCCAGAAGCAGAAAGCCTCATGGAGGCTTTATTATGCACACAAATTAAAGCAAGTAGTTCAAAAAAATCTGATATTGATGCGGTAATTTATGATAGAATTTCAAGTAAAGAAGAATTGCTTGGTTTTTCAGTAAAATCAATGATAGGTGGCGCATCAACTTTGTTGAACGCTGGAAAAACAACTAACTTTATTTATGAAATAAGTAATTTAAAACTAGATAAAATAGATGACATTAATAATATTGGAGGAAGATCAAAAATACAAGATAGACTTAAATCCATTTACAAAAATGGAGGAAATATTAAATTTGATACCGTTTTAAAAAATACCTTTGAAACAAATCTTAGAAAGATAGACACCATATTTCCTATTTTTATCTCTAAAATGCTTTTAGATTTTTTCTTAGGAAGTGCAAATAAAGTAACCGATTTAGTTGATTTACTTGATGCAAATGAAGAATTGAGAAAAAGCTACAAACTTTCAAAATCAGATTATGAATTTAAAATTAAAAACTTCCTTATCTCCACTGCTTTAGGAATGGTTCCTAGTAAAGAATGGGATGGTTTTACTAAAGCTCACGGAGGTTATATTATTGTAAAACAAACAGGAGACGTTGTTTGTTATCACCTCTATAATAGAGATGAATTTCTATCTTATTTGTATGAAAATACCAAATTCGAAAGTGCTAGTAGCACAAGGCATAACTATGGAAAAATATACCAGGAAAATGGAAAAATATATTTTAATCTAAATTTACAGATTAGGTTTTTGAAGTAATTATTTTACCTCGTAAGTCCTATTGAAATCACAAGGCAATTCATCATATTGCTCCAAATCATCAGTTATTTCATGCCATTCAGCTCTTGAATCAGTAAAAATATGATAGCTTTTTTTATTACCCAATTTTCCTTCTATTCCACCAAGAGGAAGCCCTAAAATATCAGAATTATTTTTATAAATACTCACCAAATTTGAACCACAATTTTTACAAAATGTCTTTGTGACATTTTTAGAAGAATCGTAGTAAGAAAGCATATCTTCACCTTTAAACCACTCAAAACCACTTTTTTCAATTATCGCTCTGGTTCTAAAAGCTGAACCGTGCCAACGGCGACATTTAGAGCAATGACAATGTACAATATCTCCTATTTCTCCTTCATAGCGATATTCTATAGCTTCACACAGGCATTTTCCAGTTATTTTTACCATATTATTAATATATGTTAATTACCTTTCTTTTTCCCTTTTTCAGCAATATATAAAATCCCTATTATCAAAATAGATCCAATGATTTGCTGGTAAGTCATTGTTTCTTCCAAAATCATATAGCAAAAGAATATTGTCATTATCGGTCCAGATGTATTAAGTAATGCAAATCTAGACGCTCCTATTCTTTTTATTCCTTCTGCAATTAATAATAATGGCATAAATGTACAAAATATTGCCATAATTATTATTATCACAAAACCCTTATTTGAAATGGGGGTAATAATTTCAGGATCAAAAACAGTAAAAAAATGAATATTAATAAAAATAAAAGAAAATGTTACCGCGTAACTAGTAAATAAAATACTTCCGATCTTTTTTCCAATTTGCTGATTAATAATAATATAAATTGAATAACTAATAGCAGCGAGTAAAGCTAAAATCGCTCCTATTTTATTAGCTGATGTTAAAGATAGGTTAAGCCCACCTAAAACAAAAAATAATCCAATTTGAACCAGTGCAAAAAAGAATATATCTCTGGTCTTAGGAAGCTTCTTTTCAACGATTGAATTTAATATCAAAACATAAGCAGGAAATGTGTATAAGATAATTCTGTTAATATTGGCATCGATTAATTTTAGTGAATGAAAATCCGATAATGTTGCTAGATAATAACCAAAAAATCCTGCTAACATACAGCCAACAGCAATTTTCTTATTAAGAATGGCAGTAAAAAGCTCTTTTCTCTTTTTATAAAAAGCAAAAGCTAACAATAAAGGCAAGGTAAAAAGGAAGCGATAATAAAATAAATCCATTACAGCTACTTCATAATTATATGCAAATTTTACTAGAATTGACCTAAATGAAAGTAGTAGAGTTGCTAAAAGAATAAAAATTACCCCGAGTAGAGAGTTATTTGATATTAATTTGTTATATTGTTTTTTCATCTTTTAACTCAAGAATTTTTTATAATTATTAGAAGCGTTCACAAAGCCAAACTTATCATAGATTTGATGAGCTGATTTTCTGTGAATTGCGGTCTTTCAATTTGCATTACTTCGAAAAATTCTTATATACCGTATATTGAGCGGAATGAACTATATGCATAATATGTATAATTTTCTTTTCTTTATTCACCTTATAAAATAGGAGGTAATTTTTATAAGTGTGACAGTGATATTTTTCGTATTTAATACTCGCTAACGGAAACATAGCAAAAATATTATGAAAATTATCAAGCATTTCTTGAACGAAACTCAGTGCTTTGTAAGGATTGTCTTTTGCTATATAATCTGCTATAGCCTCTAAATCTCTGTCAGCTTTTTTGGTTCTAATGATTTCATACATAGTCTATGATTGATGAGGTAGTAATTTTTTTGCTAACCCATCCATAAATTCTTTTGTTGTTTTATCATTTATAGTCGTGCATCTTCCAGCCTCAATATCCTCTTCAGCCATTGCTAAATTTCTATCAAACTCTCTTTTTGCAAGAATGGAAGCCATATCTCTTTCTATTTTTATAGAATCCTGTTTTGATGTAGCGTGATTCTTAACAAAATCTTCTATTTCAACTGCTAATTCCATTGTAGTCATAATTTATCAAAAAAAATTAAATAATTCCTATCATATATTATTATAATAAAATCTCTCTAAAAATCAATCTTTTCCTCTTTTTGAAAAACTTAGAATAAGAAATAATAACAAGTAATTTTCTATAAAAAATAGAAAATAAATCTCTTTCCAACACAACCACAACTTCAAAACTCAAGGTAGTAAAATAACAATTTTCCTCGCTTACATAAAAACTTTTTCCCCTTCGGTTCTCTCCGTTTCACTACGATAAAAAACTTTTTATCCACTCCAAAAATTCTGATTTTCTCCACCTTTCCCTCCGCTACGCTTCGGTGATTTTAAAGATTGGAAAACGCTCATTTCGCTTCGCTACATTTCACTTATTTTTTTTGGTCGTTCGCCACTGGGCAAGGGTTTAAGACGTCGACGCTTTGCGTTGCTTCGCTTAAACCCCTTTTTCAAGAAAAGGGTTTATTAGGGAGGGTTTTGTTCTCGTTGGAACAAAACTCATTTATTAACTTTTAAATCTTGCAAATTATGACAAATTATCAATCAAATCTAGAAACTGCTCATGCTTGGGCTCATTCATTATCCAATGAAGGAAAAAACGGCAATAACAGCTTAAATTTCAGAAATAATATCATCTATTCATATTCAACCCCTATGGCTGAATATGTAGAAAATTCAAATGCAGTATTATTCAATATTGAAAAATATTCTGTCACCACCTCCGCTCATCAAGCAATTATCAAAAATTCTATCCCTTACAGCTATGATATTATTGAAGTGCCTTTTAATTCTAGCGGTCGCAGCCATTCATTGTCAGATGTCGACAATCATCATTCAAATTTTGAAGCTTGGGAAAATAATATAATCCATCTTTACGGAAAATTAAAAAGAGCGAAATCAAAAAAAGATGAATATCTGAATGAAATAGAAATAATAAAAACAAATATTCAAAAATATTACAATCTTTTCACATCAGAAATTGATAAAAGAACCCTTTCTTTAAATATCAGAAATATTTTAAATAATCAATTTTCTAGCGATGATTTAAAAAATATCGAAGCAAAAAGAGAAAAAACAAGAAATCTTAAAATCAAAAGAGATGAAATAAAAAGAAAAAAAGAAATTCAAAAGCAAATATCAAATTTCTTCTCTCGCAAATCTCATCAAATAAATTCTAGAAAAATCTATCTCAGATTATCCAAATCTAAAAAATGGGTTGAAACATCTGGAAAAGCAAAAGTGCCTCTAAAAATTGCCCTATATCTTTTTAAACTTGCTACACAAACAAGAAAATTAAATAAAGAATTTGATATGAATTCTATTCATCAAGATCAGAGAAAAATCCATGATTTCCAACTTGATAAAATTGATGAAAAAGGCAATGCAACGGTTGGCTGTCATTTTTTAGAATTTGCAGAAATGCAAAGGCTTTATAATGAGTTTTTAAATATAAAGGAAGTTGCGATTCAATAATAACAAAAAAAAGGTGGGGAAGTGAATATTATTTCAAAAACTCTATTTATAATTTCTAACAATAATTTCTTCCTCAAATCCTCTATTTCTTCCAACATGGCTAATATTTCTTTTTACTTTAATAACATCAATGTTGAAATCTTTATGGGCGAATAGATCGCAAATAAACTCAGTATTTGAGTTAGAAAACATTATTTTTACACCTTTATCGTGAAGACTAAAAATAAAATCCCTTAATTTTATTTGTTCATCCTTTTGATTAAATTTTTTACCACCAACATAATCAACATAAGAATCTCGGTTGTGATAGTGAAAATATGGAGGGTCAAAATATACAAAATCCCCTTCTTTTACATTATTTTCAATATTATGGTACGTTCCATTTGAAATATTTACATTCTCATTTTTAAGGAGTCTGCTACCAGCAAGAAAATTACCCTCATCTAATATTACAGAGGCTTGTTTATGACCAAACGAACCAGTGAATTCTCCTTTGTTATTGGTTTTATAAAGTCCATTGAAGCAAGTTTTATTCAAAAATAAAAATCTTGAAGCAACATCTATATCATTTTCACAAATGAGGTTATCTCTCACATGATAGTAATATTGCTCACTATAACTTTGTTTATGATCTTCAAGATACTGAGCAAGTTCAGTAGCATTATTTTTTACTACTTCATAAGAGGTAATCAATTCTTTATTAATATCAGAAATGTAGAAACATTTTTCTACCTTCAATTCATTAGCAAGAGCAAAAAACAAACTTCCGCCCCCTAGAAATGGCTCAAAATAATTATTAAAGCTCTTTGGTAACCTGCAAAACAGCTCTTGCAATACAAGCCTTTTTGAACCAGACCATAGCACAAAGGGCTTTGCTTTTTGGCTTTCTATCGCTTTGACATATTTTTTAATTTCATTAATCAATTTTCTATCTTTCTCCTTTTTAATTTTCTCCAGAATATACCAAGCCGAGCTCTGGGTAATCCCTAATATTTTAGCTAACCGAACGGAAGTAAAATTTTTGTTAAAATGCAAGAGATAGAAAGCGCAAAACCACTTGTTTAAACTTATTCTGCTATTTTCAAAAAGAGTGCCTGTTTTTTCGTTGAATATAGAAAGGCATTTTTTGCATTTGTAGAAATGTAATTTGTGCCGTAATTCATAAATTTTATGGTAAGAACATTTTGGACATAAAACTCTTTCAGGAAATCGAATATTAAGAATTATTTTTTTACATTCTGTTTCTGAGAATAGATTTCTGAAAAATGGGTTCATTGAAGTGTGTATCTTGTCATTATTATATAGCTATATTAACTTCTATTTATACTGATAAATCAACCTATTTCTCAAAATCCGTTCGCCATCTATCCACCACTTTTCCCATTTTCAACATTCCCTGCGCTAGAAAATAACCAAAAGCTAAGCTTTCGGTTATTTTTATGCTCCACTCATATTGAAAATTTTATCTCACTCCTACAAAATGACCGTCTCACGGGAGGATTTTACTCCGATTCAAATACAATATAATTTGTATTCTCATCTCCGTAAAATGTCCCGTGAGACTCCGAGTCTGCTGGAAGTTTTTTTCTTGATAATTGTTCGGATAGACGGAGCAAGTTTGCAATTTTTGTACAAAACTGATATTATTGACATAATATACAGTTTTCCAAAAATTACTTCCTTGCAAGGAGCATCGCCCCTTGACCCGATTTCAAGAGAAAATACTTTTCCCTTAAAGAACCCTTTTATTTTTTTCCCTCATTTCCATTATGAAATTCACTCAGAAAAAATCAGAAATAGATATGTGATCATATCAGAAAAGTTACTGGTCAAAATATTGACAGGAACATTTTCGCTGTATTTCTACCTTTTCCCTAGAGGAAAAGAAACTGCTTGAATCTGAGCTTGATATTATGAGGCAATATCGTGGAAATATGAAGCTCAAGATTAAAGATTTGATAGAAGCGAAGGCTCTATCAAAAAATCTTCTTTCTCCTGATGAACTACATTTGGAGAAAAGAAGGTTGGATTTACTCGAGGAAAATCACAAATTATTGAGGAAGTTTTTAGAAATTTTTACTAAAACCACCTCAAATATTAATATAATTGCCAGAGATATATCGAGGGGAAGATTAGAAAATCCCGATAGCTATTTTCTCAAGGAAGATCAATGGAAAGCATTGCTCGAACAAATGGAGTATTTCAAAAAAAGCAGCATCGCTCTTTTTAATGAAATAAAGAAAAGATTTTTATGAGCTAAAAACCAGTTGCTATGATATTAAAATCAATAGGAAAAAAGAAAGGGGAAGCCTTTGTGCAAGGGCTGTATAATTACCTCATGCAAGATTTCAAATATGATGATATGCCTTATGTTTGACTCAGAGGAATCAGTGCGAAACCTGAGAATAAAAAATATATTATTAAATCCTTTCTTGATAATGCAGATTTAATAAAAAAAAGAAAAAATGGAAATTATCTGATTCATCAAATAATCTCCTTACCCAAGGATTTACCAGTTTCAAAAAACAAACAAAGAGAAAGTTTATTTTTTCTTACCAATGAATGGCTCGAAAAAACCTATCCGATCCATCTTTCATTTTTTGTAATCCATGAGGATAAAGAGCATTATCATGCTCATATTATGCTTTCTGCGAATGAGATAGAATCAAAAGAAAAGCCGAGAATAACAAATTGGGAATTTAACTGGAACAGGGCAGAATTTGAGCTTTTACAAGCTGTAAAATTTCCTGAACTTGGAACGCATTTGAGATATAGTAGATATTTAAAAATCACAAATGAGAAAGTGCAAAACTTATTGAAAAAGGCTGATAGTAAGAATATTGAGCTGATTTTGAATTGTGGGAGAAAGATTCTATTAAAATGAGGGAAATATAAATTGGTTAAAATATCTGAAGTGAGGAGTAGAGAGGAGAAAATCAAGGAAATTTGTCTAAGAATATTCACGAAATCAAAATCGCTTTCAGAATTGGAAAATAATTTTAAAAAATGTGGTTTTGAGTATTATAATAGCAGAGGGAAGAGTTGAGTTATGGATTTGGGGTTGAGGGCTGAATTGGAAAAGGAATATTTGAAGAATGGTGAATGAAAAAAACCTATGAAATCTCAGTATTCATTTAGGTTTGAGAGGCTTGGTTTGGGGAGTGATTTTGCGAGTATTTTGGAGGTTGAAAGGGTTGAGGTGAGGAAGAGGGAGATTGGAAGAGTGAGGGGTTTGAGGGGAAGAGCAAGGCAAAGTTTCTTACAATTATAATGTTTTATTCTTTTCAATGTTTTAGTTCATTATTCATATTTTCTAAATCCTCTTTTGTTAAAACATCTACTAAAATAGTTTTTATTAAATGAGAATATGAAATTGTTATTATATAATCTATGATTTTTCTATATTTGAGTTTATGAAAAATAAATATAAGTATCATAAGTGCAGGAAGCATCGCAATATGAAAGAGATATAAATATAAATCTTTGTAACGCATAATACCAACAATAGACATAAAAGAAAATATTGAGAAGCAAATAAATAGGCTATCTGGAGTTATCAAATCTATTTTTTTTGCTGCACGTAGTTTTTTCCAAAAATACCTTATACATAAATATATAATACAAATTACAATTGCTGGAATGGTGAGTGTTAAGGTAATATTAATAGGATTAAATATTATATCTATATTTGAGAATAAAATAATCAACAATACTATGTAATAATATATAGCTATTACACCGTATGTTGTAGCATTTTTATATTCAAAACTCAAAAATTCTTCTGAAGATAACTTTTCATAATCTTCTGTGCTATGCACGTGACTATATATTATACATATCATTATTGTAGAAATTTGTATAATAATATATATTCCAACAATTATTATAATTGGGGTTATAATGTAAGGCTGAAAAAAGTTATTTATTGCCGGCTGAAGTTTGTCTGAGGCGATATAAATGGCATTGAGAATGTTGTCCACAACGCAAACAAACATAGCCCAAAATAATGTAGGAGTATACATCGAACCTAAAGAACCTTCTAAATATTTAACATCTTGCATTTTTTGTAAATATTTAATGAAGATATTATTCATTCTATCATTAATTTTGATAAAATATATCTCCTGCAGAAAATCAATTGAGATGAATGATTTTATTCTATCAATTGCCGTCCAAAGTAAAATAGATAATATAATGCATATTTCTGCTAAATGCTCTAAAAAATAAGCATTCTTAGAATTATTGTTTATTATATTTTGCGTTGGTATGGGTATTTTATTATCTTCGCAACATTTAGGAGGGCGACTAAATAAATTTGGTAATGTTAGTGAATATATTTTATTATCAAAGCTTAACTCTCCTTTTAAATTTGCATTAAACTCATTTTCAAATGTAATATCAATATTTCTTTTTTTTGGTTTAGTTGGCGAGGTTTTTATAGGTTTGTTTGGCTTGCACTTATTGCCATTACAATTGTCTATTTTATATATATTTTGAGTATTATCATTAATTGTATAAAAATATTTTTTACACGCAACCGTTAGAGATAACAATAGAATAGCAACTATAGGGAATGTGTAGTAACCCAAGCCTTTACCTCTCCTCATCCTTTATAGGGAAATTATAAGCATCATTACGTTTTATTGATATTTGAAGTTTAACGAGCCCTTTTTCTAACTCACTTTTATCTTCTTTTAATTTAAGGATTTCTTTATCGTTTTCTTTTATTTTATTTTCAATATCGCTTACCCTATCTGATAGTGTTTGCTTTGTACTTTTAGATGACGCATTGCTGAGTGCTTTTTGATGGGTTTGCAGGTCTTCTCTACGATGCTCAATTTCCAAGAAGAGTTTCTTTTGTTGAAAATCGTTTAGCTTTATCTGCAAAACTTTCTTTTTTTTATTTAATTTATCATTATTTTCGTCTATATCATCTATATCGCTTATCTTTTCTTCAGTACGCTCTAACTTGTCTTCAATGCGCGATAACTCCATTAATCTTCTTACTTTTTTAGATTCTTCTAGTTGTTGTTCTTGCTTCTCTAGTTGTTGTTCTTGTATTGTCTTTTTTCCAAGCTCATCAATTTCTACATTTTTTAATTCAGAATTTTTTAAGCTTTTTATAAAATTATCTCTCTCTTTTTTGTAATTTTCTATACTTTTTAGCTCCGTCATTATATCGTCCAACTCTTTTTCTTCTTCCTTTGTTTTTTCCTCCTTTTCCTCCAATGTTTTTTTTCTAGTTTCTAATTTCTCTGTTGGCGGTTTTGGTGAAAAACCACCTTTTCCAATGATATTCTTTATAATATGCCTTATCTCTTGTTCATAATTTTTTAATGTATAATCTTTTGAACGGGCGTAACCTCCAACTGATGTCAAATCTAGATTTTGTAACAATTTTAGATTCAGTGTATCGGGAAGTGATAGTTGTTCAATAGCAACTTGCTGTTTTTGTGTTATAGTGTAACCGTCCTTTAGAATTGTAACTAACTTATCTGATAAATTTAATTCAAAAACTAGTTCCGAACTATTATCGTAAAACGCTAAAAACTCTCTTTCTTCAACTTTAACATATGCCACATAATTAGGAGGAATACTTTCAGATAACATCTCTCCAAGGCTGTACCCTTTTGAATCGTATTTCGTTGTTTCTTTGCACGCTGGATTTCTCATAATGAATAGAGTATATCCTTCCTTCTCATTGCTACTAATTTTTATAGCATTTTCTGTTACAATAAGCCGTATTCTCGAAGTGCAAGAGGGTAAATAAAATTTTACAGAATCCTCTGTTAAAGAATAGTTTTTAATACTATCAATAAGATCTCGTGGGGTAATTGCTGTTAATTTATTCAAAAGAATAAAATGAGCAATATTGTCACCTATTTCTTTTTCATCCCTCGTATCTAGTAACCAATTACAGAACTCTAATATAAAACCCTCATCATTAAAGAAAATTCCATTTGATGGATTATTTGCAGTAATATCAACAAAATGCTTATTGTCTAAACGATGGTATTTATTATAATTTTCTAATCGTAATCTACTTTCTTTTGGGTCTGTTTTGTAAAAATAACTTCCTAATGCTTTTATGTTCTTCTTTAATTCCTCTGTATTTGCAAAGTTATATTGATTACAAATTGTTATTAAATCTTCATCTTTTTTTATTTCGAATTTGGTAAAATCACTTTTGATTTTTTTCAAGAAATAATCTACAAAACTTTCGTTCTTTGTATGATGCTTTAATAACTCTTGAACTAAATAAATATAGTACGCTCTATGAGATGTATGTTCACAATTTGATCGAAAATAAATACAATCATACTGTTTATCTACAACCCTCCTAATGTCTTTATCATAGTAAGTAAAGGCTTTTTTTGTAACATTGTCACATAATTTTTTATTTACTGACTGTTGACTATTTTCATATATCTCTATATAATTTCCTTTATGTTTATGCTCTATAATATGCGCTACTAGGCTATCGTAAATATTTTTTAATTCCTCAAAAGCGGTATTTACATCTGTTAATTTGCGTTGATGTAAGGTGGAGGTAGGGACGGAAGAAGGTTTGGTGCTCATATTATGATACTTTAAAAATAAAACAGATTAATATTTCTCACAATACTGTCAATTAATGTGCATTATAACTTAATTACTTGAAATTGCAAAATAATCTACCCAGTGTAAACCCCTCTCCCCAAAATTCAATCTAATTTCTCCTCAACAACCCCCATCAAATCACCATACTCCAAATCTTTGACAAACACCTTATCATAATAAGTCATATTCAAACTCTCGGCAGATTTCACCAATAATTCTTGCTTCGTATCAATATTTTCACTCACCCTCGCTTCCTCCAAAAACAAAATAGAATTCAATAAAAAAACATTCTTTTTGTAATTATCCAAGGTAAAAGAGCGAATATTGCTCTTGTAAGAAGGGCTCAAAATATCTAGATATTTTGAGTGAGGCTGTAACCCTCACATAAAATCTTTAATCTTATTCACATACCCATCCATCGACATATTCCAATCATAAACAAAACCATCTTTTACCACGAAATTTCATCTCTCAGTTTCGATAGTAATTTCTTCGAGATTCGCAAGTTCAGCAGAAAATCAAATTCAATTTTCCTTTATGATTTTTGGATTAATTTTTAGAAATTTTCAGTCAATAAGAAATTTTATATATCAATTTTTTCCATATTCTCCACTCACTATAGAAGTTGAAGATTTTTCCACCACTTTCTCTTCTTCTTTTTTAAAGACAATTTCCTTATCTTTTTTTTGAGGTTCTTTTGTCATTTCTATTTTTAAACCATCCAGTTCACAACAAGAATTTTCAAGCAGATTATCTTTATCATCGCAAAAATTACTCACAACCCCTCCATTTTCTTCGGTTTCATTTTTTGCTTTTTTCATTGAGCCTCACAAAGCAACATCTTTTTGCTCAAAAGAATATGAATTTACATCAATATCACACCCCATTTTTATAAATTTAATGCTAATATTAGTAAGTGTATCACAAATATTCAAAATTACCAAGTATCGCAAACAGTCATAGCCCTCATTACCGATTCCTTCAGCGTGTCATTTGGCTCACTTGAACTTCCACCACTCCTCCCTTTTAAACAATACACATACCAAGAGCCAGAATATTTCAATTCAGCAACTTTTGACCCCTTATACTTCAATAGTTTAAATTTGTCACTCACATCATTTATTGTAAAACCACCAGCAAAAGCACTCGTTCCAATAAAAAGAACCACTACAAACATAATATATTTCATACCAACTACATTAAACATTAAAAAAACGAACTATAGTATGGCTATTCCTAAAAAACAAGACCAAAAAACGAAGTAGAGTCTATTAAAATGCTAGATTTAATGAACTATACTAAATACATTATGTCTAGTAGCGAAAACAACATCATGAAATTGTTTGGTGAAAATGTGAAATATTATCGCAATCTTGCCAACCTCACTCAATTTGAACTTTCTGAAAAAATAGGAAGAACAGAAGAAAGTATCTCAAATATTGAGCGAGGAATCAGTACAGCAAAAATAGATATTCTCGTTGATCTATCCAAAACACTCGGAATAGAAATTGATGATTTATTTCAAGAAAATCATCATAAAAAAATCAAAAAGGAAAATATAACCCTCATCAGAAATATCCTCGGCAACATAAAACAAAAAGACACTTCGTTTTTGAACATGATTTTATCCCATTTGCAAAATTTAGAAAAAAATTGTAAAAAATAGCATCAAACCACCACTCAAATCTAAATCCCCAACAATAAAACAATACAGTCAATCCAATATACTACTGAAAAACCCTCATTTATGCTATCCTAACAAACGCTAACCAAACAACGTTAGCATTTTTATTTTCTAATTCATAAAAATTATGAATACCAAAACAAAAGAGGGAAAAATAACCTCAAAACTACTTCGTAAAGGAGGAAAATCTTTATATCTCCACTGAGAAAACAAACCCATTCTTACCGAATATCAGTTTGCACGAGCCCTCTGATATACACCCATATCAGAACAAAATATAAATCCAAGAAACAGAAGAAAGAAAGATAATAGGATGAAACCTATTTTTTTATTACTCAAAAAAATTATACTTCGACTCAAAAACACACACCGAACCATCTATGAAAAATATATAACACTCGCCACCCACGTATCATTTAAAAATTCTCTAAAATCCTACTCCTCTTATAACAAACAGGAAGCTAGGATTTTTTTATTGCCCGACACCCATATCGAAACCATCAAATTCATAACCATTACATTTCTATCATTCTTTGCTTTTTTCATCTGAACCATCCTCATCCTCTCGCAAAAAACCCATGCTTTTGTAGAGGTAGAAATAATGGAGCAAAATCAACCTTGATTATGGGTTTTTATAATCCCGGCCATATTTTTATTCTGAATAGGAATATATGTTTTAAGGTTCATAGTTTCACACAAAAGAGAAAAACGCTCTGAAAACAAAGAAAATAACCATTACGACACGATAAATAACAACCATTCCAACAAATTACGAAACAAAATAAGAAAAATATTATTCTACACCATCAGCATTCCCATCCTCTTCATAGGCAGAATCATAAAAAGAGCCCTCATTCACAATGAAGGATTTATGAACATATTCCTCAGAAACTACATTCTCAACCCATTCCACAACTGATTATTGCTCAACGGACTCTATGATAGGCTCAGCAGTAAAAATTCCTTCACACACTCACTCGTAGTAGCAAAAACCTGACTATGAAAAACCAGCACCTATATCATCCCAAACCTTCTCACCCTTGATAATTGCTCCATTCTCACCGTTGATCTATCATGAGAACTCTACGAAAAAACCTCATGAGCAATGAAACAAAAATGATATGACATCAAAATTATCAATCCCACTAATCTAAAAATCAGCGAAAAATACAACCCACTTGAATTCGTAAAAGAAAAAAATGACATATCAGAAATATCCCACATCCTAGTTTTCTTCCAAGGCAACGTTCAATGAGATGAATTTTGGAATAATGGAGCGATGAACCTCATAGGAATCCTCATCTCTTGCCTCGTCTGCCAAAGAGAAAAATTGAAGAAAAATGGAATCAAAAACTACACCAAATTTTGCACCCTCTCACAACTCAGATATCTACTCAATAATTTCTGAGAAGGAGGAAAATGACTCGATAATTTCGTTTCCACCTACGCAGATTATGAAACCTACCACGACTGGAAAGGCTTCATCTCTTGATGCGAAGAAACAACGCAAGGATTCGTAATAAACGCTCTTACCTCACTCAATATTATCGGAAATAAGGAGGTAGCCATACTTACGTCAAAAAATGACATTGATTTCAAAAAAATAAGGGAGAAAAAGACCATCTATTACCTCCAAGTCCCATGACATTTAATCCACATCTACGCACCACTCATCTCAATATTCTACACGCAATTTTTTAGCTCTTGCATGGAAAAATTACCAAATAAAAAAGATTTAGACGTGTATGCTCTCATTGATGAAGCGTGACATATCAAAATTTGATCACCGATATTTTTTAGTACCATGATTACCAACATTAGAAAATATAGAGTTTCCATCTCTCTCATCGTGCAAAATCTCTCACAAATGGAAACACTCTATTGAGACATAGGAGCAAATACCGTTATTCACGGAGGAATTGCCACACAAATTTATTTTTGAGGCTGCGATGTAAAAACCTGTGAAATGATAGAAAAATTAATGGGAACTATCACCATAAAAAATACCGATTATCTTTGAAATACGACCTACACAAAAGAACCACTCAGAACCATATTTCAAATAAGAACGATGCTAAATAATGAAGCTATATTGATATATTCCAACAAAAAACCAGTAATGCTCTATATGAAACCATATTACAAACATTCCATATTAAAAAATCTCTCTGAATTGAAACCAATAAAAATTGAAAAAGAAAATGAAGATAAAAATAAAAAACTTCATTATATGGATCTAAAAAATATTGATACTTGCTGAGAAATATGAAATATTTGAGAAAAGAATGAACTAGAAATAACGGAGGATGAAATCGATGAACTGAGTAATAATCCAGATTTTTCAGAAAATAAAATGTCCCAAGAGCAATATCAAAATTATATGGATGGAGAAGAGCAGCCTATTTTTGATGTGAGATGTTTAGATGAAAAAACGAGAACCCTTATTGATCTTGTAAAAGAAAAAGTAATTTACTGTCATTTGAATAAATCTTTTGACGATATTTCAATTCCTATGCGATTCCAGATTAAAAAGAGGGTGAAAAAATTAATGGATTTACCAAATTATTTTGAAAGATTAAATTTTATTAGAAATAGCGTTTGCGGTGAGATTGATATAATTTTAAATCCTCCAAAAATTGAAGAAATTACAAACCCAAAATCAGAAAATCCTTCTTGGAGTTATACTCAGATGTGCCGTGAAAGACTTCGTTCCTGAGATATTACTATATTTCCATGAGAAGGGTATAGCGCTTATTGTGCGAGGGTTGGGAGATAGAATTATATTTTAATTTTTAATGGAAATCCTCAGAAATGAGGATTTTTTTTATAGGCTGAAAAATTATTACAAACCCTTAAAATCTATCCTCTCAAGAATATCCATATATTTATCAATTATTTTCATTAATCTTTTGACAAAATTCTTCATTTGAGTATATTCTTCCGCGCTTAGTGTGTGTGATTTTAAAAATCAGGCACCCCATTAAAAGTTTTTAAGTAAAAAGTTTATAGTCCTAATACAAGCTTTTTACTCGAGAAATTTTTAAAAGAAAATAGTTTTATAAAAGCCTTGTAAAACCACTTTTTCCTTTTAGGAGTTTATTATACATTACACCGATAATTTCTTCCTCTCTTGAGATAAAAAAGAGGAAAGTATTTTGTGTAATAATATTTTATTTTATAATTTTTAATGTCGCTATGGCAGATAACAAAGATATAGCTCTGTTTGAAGAGTTATTTAAAGAATCTCCTGAAATTAAATATCCAAAACAATGAGATGTTATTTTAGGAACTATCATAAAGATAGAAAAGAAAAATATTTTAGTAAATGTAAATAATCAATTTACAGGTCTTGTAGTAAACAAGGAAGTTGGTAATACAGTTGATTCAAGTACTTTGGAAGCAGGTCAAGAAATTGATGTAATGGTTCTTTGAGATAGTGTTGAAAGAGGTCTTTTGATATTATCATTAAAAAGAGCAAATCAAATTAAAAACCTTTCTAACCTTACTAAGTATAATGAATCATCTGAAGTTATTAATGTAAAACCTACGGAGGCGAATAAATGAGGTCTGTTAGTTGATATTGATGGATTGAAATGATTTATACCTGTATCACAATTAACTCCACTCCACTACCCAAGAGTTGAATGAGCTGATCCTGAAAAAATTCTTGCACATTTGAATGGTCTTATTGGTCAAGATTTCAAAGTTAGAGTTATTAATGTAGATGAAGATGGGAAGAAAATCATTTTCTCTGAAAAAGCTGCAATTGAAGAGAATAGGGAAAAAGCATTGGGGACTTTAAAGGAAGGAGATATAGTTGAGTGAGTAGTAAGTGGTATACTATCATATGGTCTATTCGTTACATTTGATGGATTAGAAGGTTTGGTTCATGTGTCTGAAATTGATTGGGGGCATGTAAATGATCCTTCAAAATTTGCTAAAGTATGAATGAAAGTAAAAGTAAAAGTTATAGGACTTGATAGTGAGAAAATTTCTCTATCAATAAAAAGACTCAAAGACAATCCTTGGGATGTGCTTGCGAGCAAATACAAACTTGGGGATTCGATTGTGGCTCCAATTTCTAGAATATCTAAATTTGGTGCATTTATGGACTTAGAAGGTGGTATTCAAGGTTTGATCCATTTATCTGAAATTTCTCATGGAGTTGTAAAGGATATTAGAGATTATATAAAAGTATGAGAAGAAGTTACTGCTAAAATTATTAACTTCGAACCTACTAAAAAGAGAATAGGTCTTTCTTTGAAAGCTCTACAAGAAGCACCAAAGAATCCAGTGAAAAAAGTAGCTGAAAAATGAGAAGAAGATAAAATAGATGATGAAGTAGCAGAAACAAAGAAAAAACCAGCTGCTAAAAAAGAAACTACAGAAGAAAAAAAAGAAGATTAATTTCTTAAAAATATTTTTGGGAGTCCCAAAGATTTTGGGAACAGAAATATTTATTTAAAGACTTCATATAAAAGAAGTTTTGCTTATTAAAATAATTATATTAAAGATGGATAAAAAAATATTAAATTCGATGTTCGATAATTTATTACATATTGGTAATAAATCTAACTACTGGAATCCTAAAATGAAACCATATATTTATGGTTCTGTAAATGGGGTTCACGTTATAAATCTAGTAGAAACTGCTAAGAAATTAGAAGAAGTAAAAACTCAATTGAGAGCACTTGCATCAGAAGGAAAAAAGATTCTTTTTGTTGCTACCAAACTTCAAACAAGAGATACATTTTCTAAACTCGCATCTGAAACAGGGCATTTCTATGTAACTGAAAAATGGGTACCATGATTATTAACAAACTTTAAGACAATAAAGAAAAGAATAGCTACGTACTTAAAATTATTAAGAGACTCTGAAACTGGAGCATTTAATGTGCTTACAAAAAAAGAAGCTGCAGCAAAAATGCTTGAGTTAGAGAAACTTGATAGAGCATTTAGATGATTAAAAGAGATGAAAAAAACACCTGAAGTACTTTTTGTAGTTGATGGAGTATATGAAAAACAAGCAGTGAAAGAATGAGGTTCTCTTAATATTAGCACTTTTGCTATATTGAATACGAACGGAGATGATACTATTCTGACAAATGCAATTCCTGCAAACACAAACTCTGTGAAATCAATTGATTTCTTAGCGAATCAATTAAAAGAAGCACTATCGAATGTAAAGGTAGTAGCAAAAACTCCAGTAAAAAGAATTAATACTTCTCCTGCTGCTAAAAAACCAGTAGAGAAGAAAGACGAAGAGAAAGCTCCAGCAGCTCCTAAAAAGTCAGCTGCTAAGAAAGAAGAGGTAAAAGAAGAAAAGAAAGCACCTGCTAAAAAGCCAGCTGCTAAAAAAGAAGAAGCTACTGAGGAAAAATAATACTTCCTAAATTATAGTGATATGGTTGTAAAAAAAGAAAAAGCAAATAACGATAAGTTTAAAAATGCTATTTGTTATATTCCTTTTGTGTCAATTGTTCTTTTCTTTATCGAAGAAAAAAAGAGTAAAGAACTTATGAAGAACATAAAGTATGGAACATTTTTATTGCTTGGTTTTATCATTATACGTTTTCTCATAACAGGTATACTTTTTTTACCTATTTGAGGGGTATTATTTTTGATATATGCTTGAATATCAATATTCTTTTGATACAAAGCATATTCAGGGGAAGATGTGAGTATAGAATATATAGATAAATTTGAAGAAAAAGTAAAAGAAAACATAAAATAATCTTTTTAAAACCCCTCCAAACCTCCCCCTGTCAGGGGAGGAGGAGAACACGGAGAAAGATTGTATAACTTATTATTTAATTTAAAAGATTATGGCAATTACTGCTGCACAAGTAAAAGAATTGAGAGAGATCACCGGAATAGGAATGATGGAATGTAAAAAAGCATTAGTAGAAACTGATGGTGATATGGATAAAGCGATTGATGAGTTAAGAAAAAAAGGTCTTGCAAAGGCTGCTAAAAAAGCTGATAGAGAGACTACGGAAGGTGCAATAAAAATCATCACTGATGGAGGAAAAGCATTTGTAGTATCGATTTCATGTGAAACTGACTTCTTAGCAAATTCTGATAAGTTTAAAGCTATGTTAGAAAATATTGCACAATTTTTACAAGAAAATGGTGCTGATTCTAAGGAAGCTGCTCAAGAAAAGATCAATAAAGAGTATGCTCTTGAATTAGGAGAAAATTTACAAATCAAAGAATATCAAGTGATTGAAGGTGGAACTGCTTCGGCATACGTTCATTCAAATGGTAAAGTTGCTGCTCTTATAGTAGCTAAGAATGGTGGAGAGGATGTAGAGAAACTAAAACAAGTTGCTATGCATGTAACTGCATCAAGTCCAGAATACCTAAAAGCTGATGATATTTCTGATGAAGTGGTTGAAAAAGAAAAGACTATCCAGTTAGAGATTATGAAGAATGATCCTAATATGGGTACAAAACCAGAAGAAGTTTTAATCAAGATTATTGAAGGTAAAATGGGGAAATTCAAATCTGAAATTTCTCTTCTAGAACAAGCTTTTGTTATTGATCCTAATACAAAAGTAAAGAACTTTATCGGTGAAGATACTATTGAATCTTTTTATAGATTTAGTGTATAATACCTATAAAAAACCCCTCCCAACCTCCCCTTGTCAGGGGAGGGCAAGAACAGGGGATTTTAGTCCCATATTTCAACGGTTAGAATGCAGGACTCCAAATCCTGCGATCTAGGTTCGATTCCTAGTGGGACTGCCATTAAAAAAATAACCAAAAAAGGCTTTAAATATTCGCTATTTGAAGCCTTTTTTGACAGTATTAAAATGTTCGATTCCTATCGGGTATCATTTTATAGAAAATCCTGATTTTTCCTTTAAAATAACGGGGAGTATCAGTTCGCTACATTATAATATTTACTCTTGATGTATGTATTTTAGATAATGCTCCAAAACAGCTAATTTTTTTTCTTTCTCAAACATATTTTTTCAAAATTCTTCTCATTCTTTAATTTCATCTTGCAGTATTTTTATATATCAATGTAAATTTTCTATATCAACACCCTTCATTTTTCTCCTCATTTCATTTTCAAAAGCTTCATCAATCATAATCATTTTATGAGTAAATAAGTGATGACTAGGATATATAAAATGGAAATAAAGTCAAAACTTCCTCAATTTTGACTCCATGTCGTCTAGCTTCTTATGCAATGAACTTAATTTACTTCTTTTACTATCAATTCTATCTTCAATTCTTCTGATAGACTCACGGAGACTGCTTTTCCACTTGTCTGACACTGTATATAATTTCTGCTCTTTATCTCGTTTCATATCTTTGTCTTTCCAAATGCTATCATCAAGTCTATCGATAGAATTTTTGGTTCGCTGTATATTATCTCTTAATCTTTCTTCAAATGCTCTTTGCCTTACTTCTCGCTCTCTTTTTCTCTCCTCCCACTCTCTTTGTTTTCTTTCCCTAACCACTCCTTGAATTTTATGAATCTCACTAAAGTATTCCTGTATTTTTTCAAAAAGATATGTTCTGTCATTAGGTTTAAATTTTTTACCTTTCATTTTACCTTGAACTTTTTTCAAAAATTCTCGCTTCTCTCTAAAATCTGAACTTTCTACTACTGTAAAACCATTTAAGTCGTCTATAATTAAAGCTCTGTTATTTTTACATTCATGCTCATAATCTCTTTTGTTGTGATTTTGCTGTTCTGTTATTTTTTCATAAATTTTTTGGTTTAAATCCCATAATTTTTGTCTATCTTCTTTTTTAAATTTCTTTCCTTTTGTACTTTGTTGAACTTTCTTTAATTCTGTTTTTTTATCAGAAAACCTTGAGTTACTATTTATAGAGTTTTCGATTCTTTTATACTGCTCTAAATATTGAGAGTAGTTACTTTTACATTCTTTTTCGTATTGCTCTTGAAAAACTTTTCTTCTTTTATTGAGCAATTCCCATACATTCTGAAACCGTTTTCTAATTTCTTCTCTTTCTTTTTTTGGGAGCATGTATTTTTTGGCATCATCTTGATATTTTTTTAAGTTATCATTTGCTTTTCGCAGGTCTTCTAAGGAAGAAATTAGGTTATTTGCTTCACACGTTATATTATAAGCCTTTGAGTAGTTATCTTTTATTTTATCTTGGAATTTCTGATGAACACTATCTCTAATATAGTTGATCTTATCAAAAAATTGCTTTTTATCATCCCTCGTTAAGGCTAACGATTTAACTTTATTGATGACGCCTCGCAGATTCTCATTAAAAGACTTTTGACCTTGGAAAATATCATTTTCATTGCTTTGCTGGTTTTGTAAATTATTAACTTCTTTCTTGCCATTATCTAACTCTTGAGCATATATACTTTCACCTGAGCCTGAAAAATTTGCATATCTAAAATCATCATGGGATATTGTAATACTTTGCTGAAATTTTGCATTATTATGCGCTGATTTGTGGTATTCATTACATATTAGCACCGCATTATCAATAGAAGTTTCTCCACCATCTTTCCATCTTAATATATGATGATATTGATGCTCAACTTGTTTTATGTGTCTTCCACAGTCACCGCATTGACCATTTTGTCGTAGCCATATGATTATATTCTGTTTATGTGTAAACCATCTCCCCATTTTTTATTAAGTAAATTTCTAAAAATTTAACAAAAAGGTAATATTGATTTTTAAAGATATCAACCATTCTAAAATTATTATTCAACTTTTTCCAGCTCATCTAATAGCTCTAAAAGTTCGCTCTTACTTACTCATTGGGACTGCCATATATGAAAACTTATTTTTTTCAAGAGTTGCAATAGTCTACTTTCTGCTATATGTAGCTCTTTTTTAGACAGACTTTTAAAGTTATTTTTGTTTATTGATAATTTTTTGAATTACACTAGAATCTTTTATCTTAATTTGATAATTATATTGAATGTTGAAAGATGGATTGCCCCAGGAAGATCAAGAGGAATTGTGATCAACAGATGATACTAAATGGAGACAATACTGACTTTTATTCTTTCCATTTTATGAGCTACTCCTTGATTTTGAGGTTTATTTCCTGCTTATTGCCAATATTGATTGAGAAATACAACAATGAAAGATAAATAATATTCATAGATTGTATCATTTTAGCATTATATAAATAATTATGATATAATAAAAAATATATAAATTTTCATCATATTATGACCGAGCAAATCAATGTAGAAGAAATTATTAATAAAAAATCAGAGACGCTTTCAGATAAAGTGAATCGTATTTTTGATAGGATAGACTTTTTGGAACTTACCTGAGAAGACAAACAAGCTGTTGCTGAAAAAGTAAAGAATGATGCCCAATCTGATAAGCTGTATTGGATAGAGGTATTTTTATCGAGTGCTATAGCTGCTCTATGATTATTACAAAATTCAGTTGCAGTGGTTATAGGGGCAATGCTCATTGCTCCATTTTTACGACCAATTAATGGTTTAGCATTTGCAGTAGCGAGATGAGAGAAACATTTTTTTTGGAATATGATACGTATACTCGTTATCAGTATGGGGCTGTCTATTTTTATGTGATATATTTCCGTGAAAATAACTGGATTAACCAATGAAACTTCCGAAATTTTATCTAGGACTTCACCTAATATAATTGATCTTTTTATTGCGATATTTTCTGCTATTGTAGCTGTCTTATCCTTAGGATATCATAGGTTGTCTGAAAGTGTTGCTTGAGTAGCAATGTCTGCTGCCTTATTGCCACCATTATGAGTCGTATGAATTGAGCTGGCTCTCTGAGAATATAGTTTAGCATGATGAGCCATAATGTTATTTTTAGCCAATTTCGTTGCTATTATTTTAGTTGGGACTATTTTATTCTGGTTGTATGGATTTACACCACATACTTGAAAAAATCAAACCAGTTCAGTAAAAAGTCTCGCATTTATTATTATTATTTTTATAACGATATCAATTCCTTTAGTATGATCTCTTATATCTATTAACCAAAGGTATGTAGTTGCTGTGAAATCAGAGTCATATTTGGAGAATATTTTTCATCAAGAAACTTCAAATTTTACTATTGATAAACTAGAAATAGTTTGATTGAGTAAAAATAAAGTATCTTTACAAGCAGTTATAAAAATTCCAGAATGATTGAACTTTTATAATACATTTAAACAGCAAATAGAAACAGAGCTATCACAACAGTTATGAAAAAATATAGAAATAGATATTCAATTAATCAGAGTAGCTAGTATAGTGTCAAAAGAAGAATAATAATTTTTTAGCTTATACTATAACCATTTTTTCTTTTTAAATAAAATCAACATTATTATTGTTAATATTATAATAATAGACCACCAAACAGGGTAAGCATATTTCCATTCTAATTCTGGCATGAATTTAAAGTTCATTCAATATACTCAAGCAATGAAGGTAAGAGGTATGAAAATAGCTGCAAATACCGTGAGTACTTTCATTACCTCATTCATTTTATTACTAATGGTTGATAGGTATAAATCTAATATTCAAGATGTTAAATCTCTGAAATTTTCAATAGTTTCTATCACTTGAATAGAATGGTCATATAGGTCTCTTAAGTAAATGAGAGTACTCTCATTTATGATAGCACTTTCAGTTTTATTTAATAAACTTATAACTTCACGAATAGGCCAAACGGATTTTTTGATAAATAATAGTTCTTTTTTTAATGAATATATTTCATGTAATATTTTTTGATCTGGAGATATAAGGAGCTTTTCTTCTAAGTACTCTATTTTTTCACTCATTTTTTCCATTACAGTAAAGTATTGGTCTACGACTGCATCAATAATAGCATACATAAGATAGTCACTTCAAGACTTGCATATTCTTCCTTTCTTTTTATGTATCCTTTGTCTTACTCAATCAAATACATCATCTTCTTTTTCTTGAAGTGATATTACGTAATTATCTCCAACAATTAAACTTACTTGTTCAATAACAAGCTCACTTGTCTTTTTAGAGAAATATATCATTTTTATGATGACAAATAAGTAGTCATCATACTCTTCAACTTTTGCACGTTGTGTTGTATTTGAAATATCCTCCAATACAAGGGGATGTATTTTATATTGTTCTCATATTTCTTGAATTATTTCTTCATTATGGACTCACGTTATATTGATCCATTTCGTCATTTTATTTTCATTAAATGATTGAGATTCATTGATATCCGAAAGCTCTTTTTCAAAAAAATCAGCTTCGTTATAATGTAAAATATTTATTTTTACTTTATCTTCTCTTTCTGTTCAAATATATTGTATTGTTCCAGGTGAAGAGCGAGTTTCGTGCGTTTTTGGTAATAGTTTTGAGAGACTTAAATTATTTTGGAATGATAGTTTCATATATATTCTTATTAAAAATTATTATAATGACCATTTTGTAGAATAGAAATATTATTTCTCATAATGAACTCAATATTTTACCTGAACCAAGCCACTCGAGAATGATTCAGAATTGATAAGCTCTAAATTGAGTCTATCTGATAATTCTCAGAATAAAGGTTTTCATTTTCATAGTAAGAGAGGATGAATCGAGATAATAACTTCATCAATGAGTTTTAACTCAAGAAGGGAGATCGTTAAACCTGCTCATCCAAATAACCATATATTTTTTCATTCTTGATTTTTAATTTTTTCAACTTCTTCTACAATGTCTTGGTTTATAACTTGAATATTCTTATCTTCTAAAGTTCTTGAGAAAACTATGAGTTTCTTGTCAGAAAAATTTGATTTTATATCATTGAGAAAGAGCTCATAGCATTTTCTTCACATAAATATAGTATCAATTGATTTAATGAATTCACTCATTCCATAATCTTGATCCGTAAAACACCAGTCAAATTCTCCATTAGGTCACTCAATATATCACTCTAAACTCGTACAAAGATTCAAGATGATTTTTCTTTTTGGCATATTTGATTGTTAAATATTATCAATGGCATTTTTTAATTTCATTTCAGCTTTTGAAGCTATATTCTCAAGTAATTTATTTTTTGCAAGTGACATAGCAATAGAAGGGATTATTGTTGAAACAAATACTTTTCAGTTATTTTTGTAAATAATAACGTTACAAGGAAGTAAGAGTCATACTTCTATTTCATTTTCGATTGCTTCAAACGCGAGAGTAGGGTTACAGGCTCACAGTATGGTATATTGCTCCATATTTTTTCATAGTTTCACTTCCATTGTTTTTGTAACATCGATAGTAGTGAGAACTCAAAAGCCTTCTTTTTGAAGAGATAAAGTAGTTTTTTCAATTGCATCTTTAAATGTAGTATCTACTTTTTTCGTGTATCCATAGTTACTCATAATATATTAATTTTATAGAATAAAACATGATAGAATCATAGCTTATTTATTAAGAAATCAAAAACTATTTTTTTATTTTATATCTTTTCACTATAAAATAGTTATAATGCTACTAATAACATATAAAAAATATTCTAGAACTATGAATTTTGAAGAACTCGGTGTCATACCACCACTATTAAAAGCACTTGTGAGAGAGTGATTTTCCGTCCCAACGGAAGTACAAGAAAAAGTAATTCCTTTAGCGATAAAGTGAAAAGATATTTTAGGTTCAGCACAAACTGGGAGTGGGAAAACTCTAGCTTTTGCTCTTCCGACTCTTCATACCCTCTATAATAGAAGGCTCGAGAAATGACTCGTAGAATGAAAAATTAAGAGAAATATAAAATCATTGATACTTGCTCCAACGAGAGAACTTGCTATACAGATTTGAGAAACACTTGCTCCGTATTCTACAAATGTAAATATGAAACATACCGTTATATATGGTGGAGTGAATCAATTTCATCAAGTAAAGGCAATTGAAAAATGAGTTGATATTCTTATAGCCACTCCAGGGAGATTAGAAGACCTGATTAGTCAGTGAGTTATAAAGCTCTCATATGTGGAGATTCTCACACTTGATGAAGCAGATAGAATGCTGGAGATGTGATCACTCTGAGATATTAATAAAATAATGAAGAGAATACCAAAAGGAAAACAAACATTCTTCTTCTCTGCTACTATGCCAAAAGCAATAAGAGAGCTTTCTGAAAGTATATTAGATAATCCAGAACACGTAACCGTTCACACTGTTTCATCTACTACTGAGAATATCAAACAGAAAGTATATCCAGTAACTAGAAACTATAAGAGACAGCTATTACAGCAACTCATAAAAAGAAGAGACCTAGATTCTGTCCTTGTTTTTGTAAATACAAAAGATGAATCTGAAAGAGTATTTGAATTCGTAAAATCAGCAGGAATACCTTCAGATTATATTAATAAAAATAAATCACAAAACGCGAGACAGAAATCTCTAAAAGCATTGAAAGATTGAGATATAAAAGTACTAGTTGCTACCGATATAGCATCAAGAGGTTTAGATGTGAGTGACCTATCCTGTGTTATAAACTATGATATACCATGAGATGCAGAAACATACGTTCATCGTATAGGAAGAACTGGGAGAGCTGGGAAGAAGTGACTTTCTATTTCTTTTTGTACAGAGCAAGATAAAGAAAAATTTAAAAATATAGAGTCACTTATTTGAAAAACAGTAGAAGTGGTAAAAGATGATTCGTATAAAAAAGAAATAGTTCCAAAAGGAAAATCAGAAAAAACTATACGCTTGAATCAAAAGAATAAACCAAGATGAAAGAAGAAAAAACATTATGGAAAGAATTAATAAGCATTAAAAATGAAAAAACCCAACGGCATAGCCGTTGGGTTTTTAACTTATATAATGTTTCTAAGAGGTTCTACTATTTTTTTCGTCAATTCCACTCCTTCAGAATCTGCGTGAAATCTCATTTGCAATTTGTTCCGGTTTTATTCATATTTGCACCATTAAAACATTCAAAAAGTATAATAAATCTGATATTTCATATATTACATTCTCTTTATCTCAATTTTTGGCTCAAAGTATTACTTCAGTACTTTCTTCTCAGATTTTCTTTAATATTCCATCAACTCATTCACTCAGGAGTTTGACAGTGTATGATGATTTTTCATCAAGTTCTCACTTTTCATATTCACTTTTTCTATTTTCTATAGTTTCGAATAATGAGTTTAGAGTCGTTCATAGATCTTCATTTGGTTTCATATATTATATTTCTTAAGGATAAAATTACTTTATATATTTCATAGTATTTTTTACTTTTTCTATGAAAGTATTATTTTTATATAAGTTTAGTATATTAAATTTACATAAATCAATATTTATTTCTGTTTGAATTCAATTTGCAATCATTCAAGCTTGTGAATCTGGAGAAACTTCTCAAATTATTTCTCAGGTAAATTCTCCACTATCTAATGATCTCATACTTGGTTTGTAGATTTTTCCATTTTGTATTACATAATTATTTGTTGATAGTATAGATTTTCCTGATTGGATTATTTCAACAGCTCAACTAATTTTTCCTTCTTGTTCTGATATTTGGATAGCAAGTTCAGAGTTGGAATCTGTTTCCTGTATATGAGGAATTTTATATATATCTGGTATTTTTGATAAAGTATATTGAGTCAATATTGGTGAAAATTTAGTATATAGTTTTTCAATCTCAAAATTACTTAGATTTCAAAGAGAACGTATGCTCTGATTTCCTACGAGGAGAAGGAGTTCTGTTTTGTATTTCCATAATACCTCTCCAGGAGTTTCTGCAATTTTTGTAAGAGTTGACTTTCAAACAGCATTCATTTTTCTTACAATGTCACTTCATCAAATATAATAATCTGAGATCGGGGCAAAAGTTTCTACGGAATCTGTTCATTTTGATATAATGAATATAATTTCTCAGTGGTCTTTTAGTGAAATTTGTGATACTCAAGACCTTCAAAAACAATTACTTATATTCTTTTCTATTCAGAATCATTCTTTTAATATGATATCTATGAATGGGAGTATCGTTTTTTGTACCTGAATTACTGTTTTCTCTGGGCTGAGAATTTCATTTATATTGAGAGACTCATATGATATAATTTTATTTCACACTCATATATCAATTTCTTTACTTATTGTATTCATTCGTAATTTTTACTTATTATGATAGTAATTCTTCCTCTTTTAATAGTTTATAAAAAGCCATAAATGCTTCTTTTATATCTTTTTTGCTTATCGGTGCTTTAATGAATTCTCAGAAGTTTGAAGGGAGAATAAAATTAATATTTTCTCATATATTCTTTTTATCTTTTGTCATTTTATCAATAAGAAATGAAAATGTTTCATCGGAGTTTTTCAGAATACTTGAATCCAATTTTTGACTTCTTAGTTTTTTGATAAGTTCTTGATTTACCGTTTGATAAAAACTTTCTGATGCTATTCAAAGTTGGTTTGAGAGGAGATTTGCAAATATTATACCGTATCATACTGATACTCAGTGGTTTAGTGGAGGTTGAAAGAGGACTTCGAGTGCATGTCAGAATGTGTGTCAGTAGTTAAGGGTAGCACGTTCTCATTTCTCGAGATAATCTCTTGATACGACTCATGCTTTCACTCCAATACTTTCAACAAGAATTTCTCATATTTTTTCGGATCATATATCTTCAAATATCTGTTCTCATTGTGTTACAAATCTATGAAAACTTTCCTCTCATGCAATCACTCCGTGTTTTATAATTCATTCAACCCATCATCCCAAAACATCTACTTCTTCAAGAGTAGTCAGAAAGTTAGGATTTACCAAGACTGATATAGGATTATGAAAAGCTCAGATTTTATTTTTTCCAGCTTCACAATCAACTCAAGTTTTCCCACCTACGCTGGCATCAAATATAGAGAGAAGGGTAGTAGGAATTTGAATAAAGTCGATTCATCTATTTGCAGATGCAGCAACATATCAGCTAATATCTCAGACTACTCATCATCAAAATGCTACTACTAAGCTATTTCTCGTAGCTCATTTATTTAATATACTGTTTATAAGTATTTGCCAAGTAGAGATATTTTTATTTATTTCTCCAGCTTCCATCTCTTCCCAATAAATACTTTTATTTTCTTGTGATCAAAACATTGATTGAAGTTTATCTTTATAGAGTGGTCAGACATTACTGTCTGTAATAACAAAAATATTATCATAGAGCTCTTGGAGTTTTATAAGGATAGTACTTATCTCGTCATATGTAACAGAAATATTATATTCTGCTTCTCAAGGAATGTTTACGTTGAGTTGAGGTACTTTATTTGGTAGTGCTATGATATTTTCTATTTCTTTATTCATACAAGAAAATATACTCACGCTATCGCTTTTTACACACTGTGCTCCTTCTATAATACGGTAGTTATTTTTGGTATTTTTTTGCATAAAAATTTTCATTATACTTATAATTCTTTTTATTAATTATAAGTATAATGAATAAGAAATCAAATAAGTTTTTATTGCTTATTATCTATTAAAATCAAGACAATAAAAAAAGGGATCTTATTACTTCAGTAATAAGATCCCAAGTTAAAATCAATATAGTAAACCAATATAGTAATATTAATTTGCTTTTTTGATTTTAGGAAAGAAAGGTTGGTTATTTGCATATCGTATCATAAATAAACCAGAAATACCTGATATAAGTGAACCGGTTAAGATAGCGACAGTAGAAATAACTTTTTCTATTCCAGTGCTTAGAGTAGCAAAGAACAATGATACAGTAAAACCAATACCACATAACATTGAGCCTCCAAGAAGTTCTTTTTTATTTTTTCCTGGAAAACCAAAGAAATATGCTGTAAGGATACCTATACTAAATATTCCTATTGTTTTACCAATAAATAGTCCAGATATGATAGCTATTGATTCTCTGCGAAGTAGATCAGTCATTTGTAGATCTTGTACTGGTATATTTACATTTAAAATTATAAATGCAGGTATAACAAACCACCCACATAATACACTTAATACATCCTCTTCAAGAACATGATAAATTGAATCATCTACTTTTACTTTTCTTTTTGCTTTCTCTGATTCTTTCATCCGTTTTGCACCAGGATGATAAGGAACCATAAGAGCACAAATGACACCAGCTACTGTAGTATGAATATGCAATATATGAAATACATATATAAACAGTGAGCATACAAGGAGCCAGAAAGTTCTTTCTCTAGTTATTTTGAAAGAATCAATCTTTTTTTGCGACATCATGCAAACGATTACTAATATTCCTATTAAAGTAATAAAAATAATCTTCCCTAAATCCCAAGATTCAAAAGATGTTGCTAAGAAGCCTATGCCGATAATGTCATCTGCTATAGCAATAGCAAGTAGGATACTTTTTAGTTTATCACTAATTTTAGTTCCTTTCATAGCTAATACTACAAATGCTATATCGGTTGCAATTGGTATAAACATACCTCCCTCTGGAGTGAATCCTTCTGGAAATATATATGCAAATATGCCCATAGGAACTGCAACTCCTCCAATAGCCATAAGGAGTGGCTGTATAGCTTTTTTCCCTCTGAGATGTCCTGTTTCAGAGATGATTTGTCTCCGTGCTTCTAATGAAACATAAAAAAAGAAGAATGGAAATACAAAGTGGTTTAAACTATCTGTAAATGCATATATCCCTTGGAAAGAGTTTATAATAGAATTACCTACTGCTAATAGGAGAGCTAATATGGCTACTATACTCATATTAGCTTCATTTTTGAGAAAAACTTTTTTTGTTTTACTCATAGCATAATTATTTGTTTTTGTCATAATTGAACCAATAAAAATGAGTTGAGAATGTTAAAAAACGTAATTTGTATTTAATAGAAATACAAATGGTATTAAGTATATACTTTATATTGATTTGATACGTGGTATATAATATATAGTCGAATCTTTATAATCATTTTTATTTTAAAGTCAATTTTAAATAAAAAATTATTATATATTTTTGATCACTTTCTTCTCTAAAGTAGGTTCTTTTTTCTTATCCTTAGAGTAGGATTTTAGATGTTTGAGGTTATATTCTTTCTTACCATATTCATCTTCGATATCTTTGAGTACTTCATCAACATTACTAAAAACTTTTTCATCTCAGAATTTTTTGAGAAATCATATTTTTACAAATTTAGCTATTATTTTCGGTCTTATTCAGCATATATAGATTTCAATTCATAGTTTGTCTAAATTCTCAACGAGACTTTCAAATACTTCTTGTCAGGTTGAATCTATGTTATTCATCCAGGTGAGATCGATAATAAGGATCTCTAGTTTTTCTTTCTCGTTTATCAAATTGAGTACTTCTCATTCTAAATATGATGCATTTGCAAAATAGAGTGTCCCATCAAAACGTATAGCACTTATTTTTTTATTTGTTTTTAATCAGAATAGTTCAACATCTCTTAGTTCTCCATCTTTGTACATAGATACCTCAGTAATTTTTGGTCTCATAGTACGATAAATATAGAGTACGAGAGAAAGGGTAGCTCATATAAATATAGCTTTTTCTAGATTCGGACTGAAGCTTATAGTGAAAATAAAAGTAAGGATAGCAACGATAGCATCATGTTTTTCAACATGCCAGGCTTTTATTACTGGTCATACTTTTATAAGGCTAAATACAGCAAATATTACAATTCAAGAGAGAGTAGCAAGGGGGAGATGGTATAAAAGTGGTGTAAGGTATAACAGGGTTATCATTACGACTATACCACTTACAACAGAGGAAAATCAAGTTTTTGCTCATCATCTAAGATTTACAGCAGTTTTTGAAAAACTTCATGCAACTCCATATCATCCAAATAAGCTTGATGATATATTAGCAAGTCATTGTCATATGAGTTCTTTGTTAGCAGAAACTCTTTGTTTTGTTTTATATCAGACAAATTTTGCTACTGATATAGATTCAGTAAAACCAATAAGACCTATAACCATAGCAAAGAGCCAAAGTTTAGAGAGTTCTTCAAAGTTAAGTAGATTGGTGTAGCTATTCATTATTGGACTACTGATGCCAGGAAGTCAGCTTGGTATGCTCAGTACAATACTTCATCAGAAATTTTCATGGTATCCAATAAAGTAAGATATTGTTATAGATAATATGAGCAATATAAGTATTTTTGGTAACTTAGGTCAGAGTTTTGATAATATGCTAAGGATTAAAATTGATCATACTCAAAATATGAGAGTGATGAGGTGTGTTTCATTTGTTGCAGTTGAGATAATGCTATAAATAGTTTCAAAAAAAGTTCCTCATTTCTCAATAGTAATTCATAGAAGTTTTGGAAGCTGAGATATAATCGTAATAAGTGCAACAGCATTGGTAAATCATAGTATTACTGGATGAGAAAGAAAATCAACAATTACTCATAGTTTTAGGTTTCCAAGTAGGAGGTAGAAAATTCATATAAAAAATGCCAAAAGCGAGGCATAGGCGATATAGGCTCAAGTTCAGGCAACTGCAATTGGTGCAAGGGCAGTGGCAGTCATAAGTGAAACAATAGTTACTGGTCCAGTGGACATCTGGTGAGAGGATCAGAAAAGACTTGCTATTATGATGGGTATAAAAGAGGTGTAGAGTCATACTTCAATTGGAAGTCCAGCAAGTCAGGCATACGCCATAGATTGTGGTATAAGCACGAGAGCAACTGTAATACCAGAGACGATATCCATCTTAAGTATTTTAGGATCTTTGAGCTTATTGAACCATGACAAAAATGGAAATATCTGGTTCAAGTATGTATTTTTCTTTTGACTCATTTAATTTTTTTATATATTTTAGTAGATTATAACATATTTTTTTATATTTTTAAAATTAAAACTTGCTTTATTTAAGATATTCCATATACTCTTGACAATAAAAAAATTAGAGGTTCCAAAAAACTCATCACCTTAGTGATTGTATATAGTCATATAGAGAGTTAAGTGAACTTACGACTATATGCTACAATACTGCGTTTTTGGAAGTTCTACCCGAATGTGATTCAAAGGAAGAACTCATCATAGTTGTCTTCTTTTTTTATTGCATTTATATTTTTAACTTTACGTTATGGAAGATAAAATAAAATTTTCGGACTTAGGGCTATCAGAGACTATACTAAAAAGTATAGAAAAAAAATGATATGTACACCCAAGTCCTATTCAAGCTGGTGTAATTCCACTTTTGCTCAATGGGAAAAAAGATATTATTGGTCAGGCTCAAACATGAACTGGTAAAACAGCTGCTTTTGCATTACCAATTTTAGAAAGGTTAGATCCAGATACGAAAAGTATTCAGGCTCTTATACTTACTCCAACAAGAGAATTAGCAATTCAGGTTGCTGAAGAAATAAAATCTTTTGCTGGAAGAGGAGTAGGGATTCAACTTCTTTATGGTGGACAAAATGTAAGAGATGAAATAATGGGACTTAAGAGATGACCTCAAATAGTTGTTGGAACGCCTGGAAGAGTGATTGATCATCTTACAAAAAGAAGAACTCTTAAAATTGAGTCATTGAATTACTTTGTACTTGATGAGGCTGATGAGATGTTAAATATTTGATTTAAAGAAGACATTGAGCAGATTATAGAATATACTCCAAAAGAGAAAAAAGTTCTATTATTCTCTGCTACTATGCCAAGAGCTATTAAAGATATTGTTCATAAATATATCAAAGATCATGACCTTGTATCTATAAAAAGAGAGGAACTTACAAATAAAAACATAGAGCAAAAATGTTATAAAGTAAATGAAAGAGATAAATTTGAAGCACTCTGTAGAGTAATTGAAGTGGAGTTTGATTTCTACGGATTAATTTTCTGTAAAACAAAGGCAAATGTCGATGATGTTGCTGCCAGACTTATGAGTAGAGGATACAAAGTAGAATGAATTCATGGTGATATAGATCAGAAACAAAGAGAAAAAACTTTGACAAGATTTAAAACGAAGACGATTACTATTTTGGTTGCTACTGATGTTGCAGCAAGAGGTATTGATGTGAATAATCTTACTCAAGTAGTAAATTATTCTCTTCCAGATAATCCAGAAACTTACACTCATAGAATTTGAAGAACAGGGAGAGCCGGAAACAAATGAGAGGCAATTAGTTTTGTGAGTAGTAGAGATTCGAGAATGCTTATGTTTATAGAAAGAATTATTAAACAAAAAATTTCAGTTGAAAAATTACCTGATGTAAGTCATGTAATCGAGTTTAAGAAGAAGAGACTTATTAATAACATAAAAGAAAAAGTAGAAGGGGCTGAAGGAGAGTACTATCTAGATTTAGCAAAGCAGCTTTTAGAAACAGGGACTCCAGAACAAGTTATATCTGCTATGTTGAAAGAATCATATAATACTGAGTTTGATGAAGAACATTATACAGATGTAAAAGAAGATGTAAGACCGAGGTCAAATGGACAACAAAGATTGTTTGTTGCCAGATGAAGAGAAGATAATCTCAGTCCGGGAACACTTATACAATTTCTTGAAAAGGAAACTGGTTCAAAGTTAGGAGACGTTTGAAGAATAGAAGTATTAAGAGAATTTTCATTTATTAATGTTTCAGAGAGTGATGCAGAATTTATTCTCGCTACTTTTAAGCAAAAAAACCCTATAAAACCAGTAGTGGTTCAAGCAAAAGAGAAGAGTGGAGGTTCAGGTGGATGAGGAAGGAGAGGTTGATTTTCTTGAGGAAGAAGATGAGGAAGTAATAGTTGAGGTTATAGATGAGGATCTAGTAGTAGGAATAGATGAAATAGGAGATAATTTTATATTCTCATTCTTGAATAAAAATAAGAATAAGTGTGATATGTATTTCGAAAATAAATAAAAAAAATTGAATAGAATTATTCAATTTTTTTTATTTATTAGTTTTTGTTAATTTTAAAAACTATATTTTTTGGTATTTTAGATATCTTTTTCATAAAGAAGGGCCTTGTTTCTATTTTTACGTCACTTATTTTTGGATTATTAATAAGGTTTTTTAATGCTTCACTTTTGTCTATACCACTTATTGTATTCTTGAGTTTTTCTACGTAATTGCTGGTTTTACTCAAGAAGTTATGAGAGTAGAATACTTCGATTTGAGCTGTTATCTTAATGGTAAGTGGATCAGTTGTTTTTGATATAACATTTGAGACCCTTAGGGAGTCATCGTTGATAAAGTTAATGTTCTCAATATCAGTAAGGAGATTCTCTCTTATAGTTGATTTCAGTTTATTTATTACGAGTTCTTTATTATATAAATAGGTAGTTATTTTTACAGTTCAGGCAAGATCTATCTTCTCTTTAGTATCTCATACTTTTATATCTTCAGCTCATGTGATTTGAAGATCTGAATATTCAATTATTTTATCTATTCAAAGTATTTCATATGTTATATTATTTGTTTTATTGTCCTGTTGAATTTGTTCTTTTAATTCTTTAAGCGCTTTTGCCCTTAGTTTCTCTTCAAGTATTTTTTTTGCATTTTCAATATCATCTCATCATACAATTTTTTTATATTCACTACTTCATCATATAAAGTTTTTACTTGCTTGAGCATAAATTAAATCTTTTAGGTTGTTCCCTAATCATGGTACATACATGAGAGTTCATGATTTTATATTTCATTTGTCTCAGATGGGAGATCATTTGTTATCTAGTATTTTTGCTACTACATTTGTTTTGATTTCTCATGGGATTACTTTGTTACATTTTTCATCGTCTATACAATCAGGATTATTTTTTGCAGCTGGTATTGTAATTTTTTCTCCTATAGTATATATAATTCACTCTGCGGTTTCTAGTCGAGTATTTTTAATAAGACTTATATTTTCTTTGAGGTGGTTGAAAAGTATGACCTCTCACCTAGAACTTAATGCTGGGTCTTTATGAATTCAAGATGTTCAAAAAGTATCAGTAATATATATGAGCTTTGATATTTTTTTGAGCTTAATCTCATTTTTATTTTCTAGTATTTCATTACTTTCTCATTCTCGGAAGATAAGGTTTTTTGCTCTTGTTTTTATTGTAATTTCTGGAGTAATATTTATATAGGTTTTATTTACAGCAAAATAAAAGATAAATACGAGGAGAAAAATTGAAATGAGAAGTCAAGAAATGAAAAATCATACTCTTGATTTCTCATTCTTCATATATTTATACTTCAATATTTTATTATATTCTCAGAGAGATTTGTCCTGTATTTCTTTTTTATTGAATAAGAAATTTTTTATTTCTTTTCAATAACTTTTTACTAAAAATAATAAATATTCTGAAAATGTATAATTATACTTTAATAAATCAATGTTTTTTATAACATTTTCATCTTTTACTATACTGAATTTTATTCCAAGGTTCTTTCATATTTTTTTTGCATTTACGTCATGAGTAACAATGATAAGACTTTTGTCTTTCACTTTATTTTTTAATATCTTTAAAGAGGTATAATTATGGAGTATAGAATTTCAGATTGGGAACTCTAAAATAATCTCATCTTTTTTACAGCTTTCTATTTTTTTAATGATATCAATTATGGAATCTTTGTTACTTACCTTTATCATGGTGTACTCTAATATTATTGAGATATGTTTTTTAAAGGATATTCTTTTTATAGAAAATATCAAAATTTTTCTTTACAAATGATCGACACTAAATAGACTATTATAATTAATATTTATTATGTTCTATGGAAGTGATACGAAACATTATTGATCTTATAGATAGAGCTATTGATAAAGATCCAGAGAACCTTATTACTTGAGGTAATATTATTGCAACTTGATATGATGACAAGGTGGATGAGTACAGGGAAATTATTCTTTCTTCTAAAAAGTGGCTTGCTACATATCAATCAGAATTAATGAGTACCACCTCTATTGCAAATTTAAAGATCAAATACACAGGTGCTTCGGGTTATTTTATCGAAGTATCTAAGGCTCAGATATCAAATGTGCCTGACAATTTTGTACATAAACAAACATTGGTGAATGCAGGGAGGTTTATTACAAAAGAACTATTGGAGTTTCAATGAAAATTATTTGAAGCTGAGAGCTTTCTTGCAGAGAGGGAATATGAAATATTTTTAGATGTCAGAGAAGATATTTTAAAGGGATTTAATGATATAAAGAAATTAAGTGAAAAGGTTTCTGTTATTGACTTTACAACGAATAATAGTTTCAACGCCTATGAGAATGATTATTGTAAGCCTATAATTACTCGTTCATCTGATTTAAATATAGAAAGTGGAAGACATCCAGTAATAGAGCAAACACAAAAAGATTTTATTAGTAATAATCTAGAGTTATCAGATAAGAAATATATTCATATTATTACTGGTCCAAATATGTGATGAAAATCTACTTTTCTTCGTCAAAATGCACTGATAATACTTTTGGCTCATATGGGGAGCTTTGTTTCAGCAAAGAAAGTTTCCTTAGGATTAACTGATAAGCTTTTTTCAAGAGTTTGAGCAAATGATAATTTGTTTTTAGGTCAGTCGACTTTTATGGTTGAAATGCAAGAGGTTGCAAATATTCTTAATAATTCAACAGAAAATAGCTTTGTAATTATAGATGAAGTATGAAGGGGTACTTCAACATATGATGGAATGAGTTTAGCATGGGCAATTCTTAAAGAAAATCATGATAAAATGAGGGCGAAGACTCTATTTGCAACCCACTATCATGAACTTGTTGATGAATCTAAGGTGCTCCCAGGTGTTGATAATTTTTCAGTATCAGTATGAGAGGATAATGGTGAACTTGTATTTCTGAGGAAGGTTATAAAGTGAGGGATAAAAAAGTCTTTTGGATTGGAGGTCGCAAAAATTGCTTGATTAAATAAGTCAGTTATTGGTGAAGCAAAAAATATGCTACAGAAGCTCGAACAAGAACATAATAAAGTTTTTTGATCTCAGATGAGCATTGGGGAATCTTTATGAACACCACAAGTAGAATATATGGAAAAAGATTCACAGATTGAAAAAGATATTCGTAATTTAGATATTGATAGTTTAACGCCAATAGAAGCTTTGAACCTGATTTCTCAATTTAAAAATAAGATATAGATAATGAAAAAAATAATCATTTTACATGACACCTTTCTTTATAAGTGATGATGAGAGAGACTTATATTGATGATGGGGAAGGCTCTTAATGCAGATATTGCGACAGGTTTTTTTAGTAAGGGGAGTTTTGATCTAAGAAAAGAATGATTTAAATGAAAGATGATTGAAGTTTCGAGTGAAATTTTTAAAAAGGGTTTGAGGCATTTGAAGTTGAAAAAAGATTTTATGTTGAGGACAAAGTTTTTAAAAGAGTATGATAGTATTTTATTTTCTGGAGACTCTATTAGTGCTATAAGACAAATTAAGAATAATAGAAATATTAAAAAATACTATTATTGTCATACTCCACCTAGGTATTTATACGACTTAAGGAATTCGTATCTAAAAAAAGTACCCCTCATTCTACGTCCTATTTTTAATCTATTATCATACATTTTTAAAAAAATGTATGAGTATGATATATCAAAAATAGATATTATAATTACAAATTCAAAAAATACTCAGAAAAGAATTAAGAAATTTTTATGACTTGATTCTCAGGTCCTTTATCCACCAGTGAACCTGAAAGAATTTCAATACATAAAACAAGAGGATTATTATTTAAGTTTTGCTAGATTGTCCGATGCAAAGAGAGTTGATAAAATTGTAGAGGCCTTTAAGTTATTACCAAATAAAAAGCTTGTAGTTATTTATGGTGAAAATGATCCAGCAAGACAAAAAATTTTTGATCTCGCAGAGTGATATGAAAATATAAGATTTGTGACGCTTCCAGGAAATATTTGATTTACCGATTATGTATGAAAGTCTATTGCTACTATTTATATACCTGTAGATGAAGATTTTTGAATGAGTCCAGTAGAAAGCATGTCTGCTGGGAAACCAGTTCTTTGAGTCAATGAATGATGATTAAAAGAAACCATTATAGATAAAAAAACAGGAGTTCTTATACCGTCTTGAGCTGAAGTGAGGGATATAGTAAAAGCAATAGAATACTTAACTCCAGAAAAATGTCTTGATATGCAATCAGATTGCGAGAAACGCGCAGAGGATTTTAGTTTGTATACATTTGAAGAAAGACTTAGAGGCTTAATAAAATAAAAAAAATCTCTTTAAGAGATTTTTTTTTATTTTTAGTTTGTTTTTATTTACCAGCATCTGCAATAGCATCACTTACGTCATCGAGAGTTGGAACAATAGTAGTAATACCTACGAGCTCGAGTATATCCTTTACTCATTCACTACAGTTTGTAATATACATCTTTCATTCTACATCTTCTATATTCGAGAAAACATCAGCAATATATCAGATAGACTTTGAATTTAAATATTTTAAATCTAGAAGGTTGAAAATAATCTTTTTGTTAACCTTAAAGTCTCATATTTGATCATATATAGCTTTAAAAGTTTTATCAGCATTTGTTTCATCAAGCTCTCCACTAAACTGAAATATTAAGATTCCATTTTCTTCTTTTTTATTTACTTCTACTAAAGTTTCCATATATTTGATGTAATTATTAAGTATTATGTACTTATTATATAATAAAATTTTTTTTAAAGCAAATTTAAAACCTAATTTCTCTTGATCGTGAATAGAAAGTATTTCTTAAATAATATTTCTGATTTAGATATAAAAATAAAGAAACCTTGTGTTATTTTTATTAAGTGAGATCTATGAGCTTGAAAAACTACATTGTCTCAGTATATAATTTGAGATTTATTGTGAGTTTGAGTTCCTATTACTTCTCCAACTTACACGTATTATAACAAATATGATGATATATATCATTTTGATCTGTATAGGCTTAAAGATTATGATGAGTTTTTCGCCATAGGCTGAGAAGATATCTTTGATAACCATAGTGGCGTTATTCTTGTAGAATGGCCTGAAATACTAGAAAAGTATTATACTTGTGATATAGAAATCACTTTAGAGAAAACTGGAAACAAAGATGAAAGAAAAATAGATATTACCTACAGGTAATATCTATTTTCTATGGAAGACTATGCTGAATGTTTTAAGTATAATTTTAATATCTATGAGTAAACTCCAATTTTCTATGTAAAATATATCTAGTTTTGCTTCTTTAATAAAATCATTTTTATCTCTCCCATTTACCTGTGCCATTCAAGTAATTCATGGTTTTATGGTAAGAAGTCTTCTTTGCTCAAGTGAGTATTTTTTTACCTCCCTTGGTTGATGAGGTCTTGGTCAAACGAGACTCATATTTCAGAGAATAATGTTGAAAAACTGAGGGATTTCGTCAATAGAATATTTTTCTATGAAATTTCATATGCTTGTTTTTCTAGGGTCATTTTTTATTTTATATAGAGGACCTGATCTTGAGGAATTTTTTTTAATGAGTTCGTTCTCAAATAGGAGCGCTTTATCTTTTGAATCTTCTATTCAATAGCCATCTTTTACACAATACTCCCGCTTTATATATCTAAATTTATACAGATTAAAAATTTTTCAATTTTGTCCAATTCTTCTATTTTTATATATTACTGGTGCTTTTGGGTCATCAATTTTGATACATAGGCTCGTGATAAGAATAACAGGCGATAAGACTATAACTCATATGATTCCTGCAAATATATCAAATACTCTTTTTATTATTCTTCACCAATTATCAAGAGGGGTGTTTTTTATTTCTATAACTGGTATATTGTTTATAAGAGAGAGGGTAGTGTTTGTCTTTGTAATATCAAAAGAGTTTGTTATATATCTATACCTTACTCAAAATATTTTGGATAACTCCCAGAGTTTCAGGAGGTCTTTTTTTGAAAAATCACTATCTATGTAAAGTACTTCATCACATTTTTTTGACTCTAGAAGGGACTGAATATTTTCTAATCCTCAGATGTACTTTGTTTTTCCTAGAGAAATACTTTTTGAATTCGCATATCATATTATTTTATATATTTTTGAAGACCTAATATCATCTAGAACTTCCTTTATTTCAGATTTATTTGTAATGAGTAGAAGCTTCTTTCTTTCTATATATCATTTTTTTAGTAAAAAATACCAAAACTGATTAATTATAATTCTTTCTAGTATAATAAGTGTGGTTGCAATTATAAAAGTGAATAAAATTATAAGCCTTGGGATTTCTACATCAAATATAATTCATTGTCCACCATATACTATGACAGAGAAAAATATAAAAGAATAAAACGAATACCTGATAATTTCTAGAAACTCTTTAATCTTGGAGTTTGTTATCTTGATAAAATAGAGCGAATGAGTGGCAAACATAAATATTACCAGAAAACTTCCAAGAAGAGCAAAGGTGAATAGTGGAAGTATATCAATGGCTTGTATTGGAAGATGGATGTTTGGAAGAAGATCAGTAATGAGTCTGATTTCTCTCGCAATAAAAAAACTAAAAAATACGGTAAAGAAATCTAGGGGGACTTTGAGGCTTCAAAATATAATTTCATGTTTTTTCATAGGCATTCTTGTTTTTAACTTCATTCATTATATTTGAAAAAATGAAAAAATAAAATTATTCCATTATTTTGCACTTTATGTTGCAATAAGGCTGTTTATAAATATATTGAGTGCTATGTTTATATTTTAATTTAGCGGTTCATGCTTACTTTGATTAAAAATATTTTTATTGATGTTTTTTATGTATACAAAAACTTTCTTCATTGGAACCTCTCTAAGATTATTATATTTTTATGGTCTATGGTTCTATGATTTCTAGCCATGTTTCCATTTTTATTGATTATATTTCTTTATTGATATTTTGTAGATATCAACCTAAAGGAGTTATTTTTTCAAGTTATATATAATAGTTTATGATCAGATTGGATAGTAAATATATTTCTATATATTACAAAGTTTTTATTTTTAATAGCATATATATATTGATATGTATTACTCGCTCATTTGAGTATTAATTATTTGAAGGGAAAAAAGATCAAATATTTAAGTAATTATTATTTTGATATATCAAAAATAAAAAAGCATTTTAGTATCACATTCTTCAATATTCTATTATTATTAGTACCTGTAATATTGTTTTTAGTATTGATATTTACATTGGTGCTTATTGTATGAGTTGAAGAATCTAAGAATTTTATCACGCTTTCAAGTATAGAATGAGAAAGTAATTTTTTCACTATTACAAGTCTAGTACTTTTCTTAATTTCAGTTATTTCCTTTATCTATATCCTTTACAGAATATGTTTTTCATACTTTGTTTTTATTGATGATACTAAAAATAGTAAAAGGTCTCTAGATTATATAAAAAAATCTTTTTCTTTAACAAAATGATGAAAAAGTCTATGAAGATTTATTATTATAATGCTTATTATTTCTCCATTTATCTTTATTATTCAGCTTGTATGAGGGTACTTGGAAAATGAAACTTCACAACTGAATAATTATCTAGCAGTAAAAGATATTACACCAGAGGAAGAAGAATATCTTAAAACTACTGTACAATATACATACTATCAAAGCTTAATTTTAAAGTACTCTGATATTCCTGATAAGGAGTTAAGAAGTATGAGTACAAAAAATGATGTTTCCTTTTTGCTATTTAGTATTTTGAACTTTATATTTATTTATGGTGTATTTACTATGATCCTGAGTTCTTTTTACAAAAGAGAGTTGTTAAAATAATTTACTAAGCTGTTATATTATACATGAAAAAAAGATTTATTTTGTTTATCATCTTCTCAATTTCAGTTCTCAGTTTAACGACGTTTATATTGATTTTGAATTATCTAGATCCTTACGAATATAGAATAACCTCGGTTTCTTCTATATTATTTACTTTCATACTTGGTTTATCATCTTTTTTAACACTTTTTATTTACTTTTTTAAGAAAGTCTATTTTAGATGAAAAACCTATTTTACGAATATTATAGCAAGCTTTAGGCAGTGATTTCTTATATCACTCTACCTTTTGTGAATGATTTTCTTTAAGGTGATATGAGCATCTATGTTTTTAACTTGATTTGCATTTTTTGTTTTGATGTTATTTATAGAGCTTTTTATACAGAATTTATGAGATTAATATTGAAATACTTATGAGAAAAAATTTATTACATATTTGACACAAAGAATTATCTTATGAAATAAGAGATATTGTTGAGGTCGCAAAAAAGATACAAAGTTTCTGAAAGGAAATTTTCTGGGAGAATATTTGAGATCCGATAGAAAAGTGAGAAAAGGTACCAGCATGGATCAAAGATATAGTTTCAGAAACTCTTCAAAATGATAGAGTATATGGCTACTCTCCAAGTAGATGACTTGATTCAACAAGAGAATATATTGTATCTAAGAATAATAAAATAAATAAGGATAATATTATCTTTTTTAATGGTTTATGAGATGCTATTAATAAGATATATAAAAGTCTTGCTTTTGACTCTAGGATAATAGGACCTAATCCGGCATACTCTACTCATTCATCAGCTGAGGCTGCACACGCAGGAACGAGTCATATTACCTATACACTTGATCCAAATAATGATTGGAAACCAGATCTAGAAGAATTGGAGAATAAAGTAAAATACAATCCAAATATAGTCGGAATTCTTGTTATTAATCCAGATAATCCAACTGGATATGTTTTTAGTAGAGAAGATATAATTGCTATCGTTGAGGTAGCAAAGAAGTATGATCTCTTTCTTATTTTTGATGAGATTTATGAAAAACTTACCTATGAAGAAAAGGATAGAGTATTACTTGCGGATGTCATATGAGATGTTCCTTGAATTTCTATGAAAGGTATTTCAAAAGATCTTCCTTGGCCTGGATCGAGATGTGGTTGGATTGAAGTGTATAATGAAGACAAGGATGAAAACTTTAAACAGTATATTAAGTCAATTCTTACTTCAAAAATGTTAGAGGTTTGTTCTACTACACTTCCACAATTTGTACTTCCAGAGATTTATGAAGATGAGAGGTATAAAAAATCTCTTCAAGTAAGGCTTTTGAAATATCAAAAAAGGGCTCAGATTGCAGAAGATATTTTCAGAAATATTCCTCTTATAAATTTCCTCAAACCAAAGTGAGCTTTCTATTTATCAGTTTCTTTTAATCTAGAAACAATAAATCAAGAATATATTCCAAATATTGAAGAACCAAATATTAAGAAGTTTATATCAGGAGCTTTGGACACTGTGACGAGATTTGATAAAAAATTTTGTTATTATCTCCTCGCAAAAACTGGAGTGTGTATTGTTCCTCTGAGTGGCTTCAATTCTACCTATGATGGCTTCAGGTGAACCCTCCTTGAAGAAGATGAGTCTAAATATAGATTCATTCTTGAAACGATAAGAGATTTTATTTTAGAGTTTAAAAAAGATGTATAAAACTATTGAGTTTTATACATCTTTTTCATATCAGCTACTCAGGTTTTAATTAATTTTTTCAGAGTAGGTATATCAATGTCAGATAATTTTTTGATATAGAGACAAGATCATTTGCTTACTTTGAATTTTCATAAATTATCGAGAATGTCTTGGTAGTTACTGAAACCAGGCATTATATAGATAGATATATTTTGTTTTCTTGGCGAAAAGCCAGTAATGGGCCAGTCTCATTCTTGGGTACTTCTATCAGATTTATAATGATATGATCCAAATCCAACTATGCTTCCTCCCCACATGGATGCTTCTTCTCTTGTTACTTCAGTAAATACTTTAAGAAGTTCTTTAGAATCTTCTTTTTTTTGTGTGTTTTCCACCTGTTCTAAGAACTCCTCTACGTTTGCATCATTTTTCTGTGTTTTTAATTCTGCCATAATGTTTTGTTAGAAAATAAAAGTTATACTAAGAATAACCCAATACTAATGATAGTTAAAATAAAAGCGAATATTTTTATTTTAGTTGTTTTTTCTTTGTAAAGGATCATAGAGAGTATTATTGGTACTATAATTGAATAAGATAAGAATTTATATCAGAGTGATAGTGGTCAAAGAATATATATATTGGGTAGTAAGTATAGGTAATATATCGTAAAAATACTACATGACAAGATTGTATATACCATTATTTTTTTAATTTCTTTTTTATTGAAGTTATAAAACTTTTTTCTGAGAGTCATATAAAGAATAATGAATAGGCAACTTATTATCATTTTGAAAAACATATATGAAGCAATATTTATATCATTTACTACATATTTAAAATAAGAATGTGCTCAAGTGATTCATATGATGGCAATGACTATTGCTCATAGTCATTTTTTATTTATTTTGTGTTTATCATGAAAATTAAATCATGATAAGAAAAAAATTGCAATAACTCAAATAAGAAATCAAATGATATTATATAGCGATAAATTATCTCATAAAATTTGAGTTCCAATATAAAGAACTAAGAATGAAGCGGTAATTCTAATCGATATAAAAGTAAGTGATGTATCGATATATTTTAGTGCTGTTAAAAGTCATACGGGAGTTAAAAAATCAAAAAACCCTATTATAAAAACCGACTGAATCAGTGTATCATTGATAATAAAATCTGATGCGAAATAATAGTTTATTCAAAAAATTATCATGTAAAATACTCCACTCAGGAGTATAAATACTTCTTTATCTCATCATTTTTTGAGCATCGCTTTTTTTATAAAGTCTGTCATTCATAAAAAAAGTAATCCAAGGAGGGAATAGGTAAGCCACATATTTTCAAAAATAATTACTACATAATGTGAATAGTGTATGAACATTATGCAATAACTAAAATAAAAAAGTAATTTTTTCTCTGAAAAATTACTTTTTTATATGTATATTTTCTTATTGAATATTGTTTACATCTTCTATAGCTTTTAATAGTTTTTTTAATCCTGTACTGTTATCTCATAAATCTTTTTGATTTTCGATTCTTTTTTGAGCATCACATATAAATTCTCCAGGATGAAAGCTTAACTCTTGCATGGCTTGTTTTATGAGTTTTTCTTTTTTATCATTTATATGATCTATGTTATCATGTTGATAGAATAGTTCTGTTTTACCTTGATTTATTAACTGAATTAAGTTATCATATATATTGAGCTTGTTGAAAATATTGAGTTTTCTACTGAACTCTCTTTCATTGATTTCATTAATTCTTGATTTGTTTGAACTAATAATTTCATTTCCAACTTGAGTATCTGATTCTTGTATATTTTCACTTCCTGATTCTGTTCTTAGAATTGTCATGTTTTCATATGAATTATTCTTATAAATATAACTTAAGTATAATATATTATGAAGTGATTTGCAAATGATGTCATTATCTGTCTGAATTTCTCATAATTTCTATTGTTTTATTTCTATTTTTTATTAGAATGAAATCAAGTTATTTCCTTATTATCAGAATCTTGTTAAAAAATACTTTACTCGCTCTATTGTTGTCCTTTTTTACATTTTTTTGAGTATATGCTCTTTCAAGTGGACAAAAAGGAGCTATTTTGGATACCTTTAAACAGAAACAATATAATTTATTATTTGAAAGCAATCTGTGAGACCTTACTGCAGAGGATAAGACTATATTTAATGTATCAAATAAAATAAATATTTACAATAATATAGAAGATAATGTAGGAGAAAAAAGAAAAGAATATGAGAAAAAAAGTTTGGAAACCGTAAAGAAAATACTTTCTTTGAAAGAACAAATTGCTCTTTTAGATACACAAATGGAAGAATCCACAAATACAATAGCAAAAACCAATACAGAAATTATATCTATAAAAAAGGAGGTTGAGGGGATTAAAAATACTATTAGTTTGCTCAGAAATAAGATTCTTGAAAATAGAAATATACTTTTAGGTTATCTTAATTACTTATATAAGAAGAAAAATACTCTTCTTTTAGATGGTGAAATAGATAATGTGAAAAGTATTCTATTGAATTCAGAAGATATCTGAGAACTCCTAAATGATGTATATTTTAAATGAATGATACAGGTTGCTGGAAAGAAGCTTATTGATCAACATAGAAAATTTGTATCTGAGATCTATGTAAAGAAAATTGAGTTAGAGAAAAAAGAAGTTTTATCTAAAAAATTAAGAAAATCACTTATTATTCAGAGAAAAGTTTTGAGTGATAAAAAGGAATTTAAAGAAAATATTTTGCGTATATCAAAGGGAAAACAGTACCTCTATGAGAGGTACATAAATGATAAATTAGCATTAGAAAAAAAAGTAAGACTGAAGTCTTTGAAAGAAACTATTAAATTTAATTCTATCAAAGAGCGTTTATTGACGAAATATGATTGTGAATTTGTAGATGTAACAAAAAACTCTATAGAGTCAAGAACATTGAGTGAGAGATGTTTTACTTTGAATAGGATTATACATTCAGAATCGAAACTGACCTGATTTAATAAAGACGGGAATAATATATTCGAATGGCCGGTGAATCCTATACTTGGAATAAGTTCATATTTTCATGACAAATGATATAAAGAAGAGTTTTGAAGTGACCATGATGCTATAGATGTGGTTGCGGCTCAGTGAACTATTATTAAAGCTCCTGCTGACGGGTATGTAGTGCTTCTGGAGCCTCCACTTACACAAGATTATTCGTATTTAGCTATCAGGCATGCAAATGGGTATGTCACTGTTTATGGACATTTAAGTGAAGTAATGGTTGAGGAGTATGATTTTATTAAAGAGGGGCAAGTATTTGCAAGAACGTGATGAGAGTACGGTACTAATTGAGCAGGATTTATGACTACTGGACCACATTTGCATATGGAAGTCTTTGAGGATAAGAAAAGTGTTGATCCATTAAATTTTATGAGTCTAGCTGAAATACCTTTTGTTTTCCTTCCAGAAAAATACAGGTTTAAGTTCTACTCAGATTTCAAAGAGAGGAGAGGATATGAGTATAAGAAAAAGGAAGAAAACTCTTCTGTTTTCAAATTAGAGTGAGATACGGAAATAGAAAGACAAAAGTACCTTATTGGTAAGTATGCTGTAGGTCCTTTTAATCATTGGCAGATGTGGGTAGACGAATCACTTGATGGAAATATAGACCCAACATTTGTTATGTGTATATGACTTGCTGAAACATCTCTATGAAAGAACATGAAGACTCCCTATAATGTTTGAAATGTTTGAAATACAGATTCATGAGCAACAAAAGCATATCTAAATGCAAGAAGTTGAGTATATTGGATTATAAGAACATTGAATAATAGGATACTATGACACTATAATGAAGTAAAAGATTTGAGTAGATATGGGAACCAAACTGGGCCAATATACGCATCGAGTCCTGATCACTGGCATAATAATATTATAAAATGTATGAGCCATGTAAAGGGAAGGTATGTAGCTGATGATTATAACTTTAGGATTATAAGGTAGTGCTATTGTAAAAAATCACAAATTTTATGTAGAATTTTGCGAAAAAGAGAGAGATATGCTAAAATATGTATATATTAGTAATAATCTCTCTTTTTATGAATAAGTTGAAAACTGCAGTACTACTCTACTGACTTCAAGCAATATTTTGGTCACCATCAACATTTTCAGCGTGAGCAAATGAATTAGAACAATGAAAAGCAAATACAAATCTTATATTGAGCTTCTTTTCTACGGAGCTACTTTTGAATCTTATTTTTGCTGCTGTTGTTATTATATTAACTTTTTTCATATCAAAAGTAGTATCAGCAAAGCTTACATCATACCTAGAAAGCTCAGCTGATTGAGAAGGTGGAAATAAAGAGGAACTTATAGGAGTTCTCACCAGAACAGCAAATATAACTATTCTTACTCTTGGTTTTACTATTACACTTTGAATCCTATGAGTAGATATGGCAATATTTATGTGATGACTTTGATTTTGAATTGGTTTTACTCTGAAAATATTCCTTTCTAATTTTGTTGCTTGAATTATTATGGTAACTCAATGAACATACCATAACGGTGATATTATTGATATAGGATGAAAGGTGGGGAAAATCAGAAAAATAAATGCTCTTTTTACTGAGGTAGAACAATTTGATGGGGTAGTGTTTTATATTCCAAATATTAAGTTTTTGGAAGAGAACGTTTCGAACTTTCATACGAATGATAAAAGAAGAGTAGAAATAGAAGTTTGAGTAGATTATGATAGTGATATTACAAAAGCAAAACAAATAATGCTTCAAGTAGTCGATAAATTTCCAAATGTTCTTAAAGCACCAGAACCAGATATATTCATTACTGAACTTGCTGATAGTTCCATTAATTTAAGTCTTAGGTTTTGGATAGATTCAAAAACTTGAGGATTCTTCGAAACAAAGTCAAATGTCACAGAAACTATTAATCTTGCATTTAAGCAAGCTGGAATTACTATTCCATTCCCACAAGTGACTTTGAGTAGTAGAAGTGATCTTGCATTACAAATAAGTAAATAATTTTTATAGTAAAAAACTTTTGATTTTTATAGTAAAAACTCTATAATTTTTATAGAGTTTTTTTATCTATTTAAAGCCAATAAAAAATATGTTAAGTTTTGACAAAATTGTGAATAAAATGTTGAAAAATTGATGAAAAGTTTTTTTGAAAGATGATATATTTGAAATCGTTGATCCAGAGAGAAAGCCTGAGTACAAGAATCAGGTTGATAAAATAATATATCGATTGAAGGCAGAATGAGTTATTATCTCTCTTAAAGCAGGAGTATATATAGTGCCAAATGAAGATGATTTAAAACTTAATTCTATTGATCTCTTAGAAAGGTATTATTTTAAATTGTTAAAAAAGTATATCGTTTTTTATGCAGGAAGTGATTATTTTATATCAGGGAGAAAGTCTCTTGAGTTTCATATGAAAAACTTTGAGGTACCAGAGAAGATCTTTGTTGTTACTAGAAACATAAATAAAAAACTTACTATATGAAATTTGGAAATAATATTTAAAACGATTTCTTGAAAAATACATGGAACGAAAGTAAATCTATATTCGAAATTATCAGAGTTTGTAATTATCAAAAATATAGAGAACTCAGATTTTAAAATATCCTGTTTGGAATTATCTCTTATTGAATCAGCTTTAGTAAATGATACTGAATTGTGAGTACCAGTTGAACTGTTATCAAAAACAATCAAGAAATACTCATCTATTTTCGATAGAGAGCTATTTTATAAAATATGAAAGTTTAAGTTTTCAATGAGTTTTAATAGACTCAAAGAGATAGCAAAACCGATTGATCGCGAACTTTATGAGGTATTTTTAGATATTATTAAGAAGAATGGCTGACTCTTTATTTGAGAGTGATTGAGATGATTTTAGTCAAAGAAAAAAGAAAGCTTATGCTTTCTTTTTATTAATGATAAATGCAATTCATCATATAAATAGAGCGAGTATAAAGAGTAATAATACTTCAGGACCCGTTTGTACCTTGGTAGCATCTGAGAGACTTCCTTCATATATTTCACCAGTATCACTTCCATCATCCATTCTTCCTACTGCCTTTATTGAAAAATAATCATACTTTATTTTATCACCTGCAAACTCTATCTCAAATTCAGGTATACTTACGTTTCATATAAGTTCTAACTTTTGATCCTTTTCTTTTTTATAGACATTATAACTCTCAGCTCATTCTACTTCATCCCAGGTAACTATCGATTTTGATCTGAGCTCAACTACTTTTATTCCAGTTATTTTTAGATCTTTCTTTTCTGAATCTTCAGAATTTTTTACTTCTTCTGTTTCTTTATTTTCTTCTGTAGTTGCTTCATCAGTATGAGCATCTTCTAACTCTTTTATCGTTGCTGCTGCTTTTAATTCTATTGCTTTTACCGCTATACTTGCAGCTCATATCTCTTTTACTTCGTGCCCTATTTCGTCTTTTAATACAACATCAATTTGATAATTTCCTGCTTTGGCAGGAGCATATATACTTTTTTTCCATAATGCCTCATCTCTTTCATCTTTTTGTAGTTGAGTAAGAGTATCATTAATAACGACACTTACCTCTGAGAGTCATTCAGTTGCTATAATTTTTATATCGAAACTATTTTCAGCTTCTACTTCTTCAGGAGTTGTTTTTATGTTTTTCAGCCTTGGAAGGTTTGATTCTACTGATATTTTTACTTCTGCTGATTCTCATACTACTTCTTCCTCAGAATTTAGGACCTGAGCTATAAATGAATTTTCTCCATCTTGTAAATCTTCGATTGTTTTTTCAAAGAGTCATTGGTTGTTGGTTGTTATAAGAAGTTCATTCGTTCCATTTACAATCAATTTTACTGTATGATTCTTTTTTGATGTTCCAGAAACACTAATAGAATTTTTTGGTATAGTCAGTCAATTTTCTGGAGAGAGAATTTCTATATCGAGTAGTGTTTCCTTTTCTTCTTCCTCTATAACTGCCTCTCATATTCATAGAACTGTATCATCATTCAGATCATATATATATATATCTTGGTTTCATTTTACTTTAAACTTTACTGCATTTTCAAACTTGATTTTTCATTGGTCAGAAGCACTAAACGTGTAGGTATTTTCCTCTAGTGCACTTGGAAGCTCAGCCTCTGGGTCACTCTCAGAAAATATAAGGATAGTTCAGTCATAATCATCAATCAGGTTATTATTTTTATCTACCGCTTCTATTTCTAGGTCTAGAGCTTCTCCAACTTTTGCATTTTCAGGAGTAAGTTTTACTTCAAAATGGTCTATCCCAGCAGCTTGTACTGAAGTAAATCATAACAAAAGAGTACCAAGAATACTAAGGATTGTTTTTTTAGTAAGGTTCATGTTTTACATTTAGATAATATAAAAATATAGACTATATTATCTATAAAAGCCAACTTTACCACAGTTTTTCACATTTCTTCTTTACAAGAATTCTTTTTATAATCTAATTAAATTATCTTCTTTTGTCTTGAGTTCAATGCTGGTTATAAAAGTTTGATAGTATTTGATTTTATTAACCAACATGAGTTTGTGATCTTCATCCAATTCACTTAAAAGATCATCGATTAATAGAATCGGTTTCTTTTTTGTCATATTTTCTATAAAAGCTGTTTCTAATAGCTTGAGCCATATAATGATACTCTTTGTTTCTCATCTTGAAGCAAAGTCAATAAGTTTTACATTATTTACCAGTACATCAAAATCATCGATATGTGGTCCGATATGAGTATTTCAGAGTATTATATCTCGTTCAAAATTTTCATTTAAGTATTTTTTTATACTTTCTTCTCTATTATCTTCATTAACTTTATGAGTATAGATAAAAGATATATCATCTATCTTTCCTTTAAAGTATTCCTTAGCGCTTTTTATATGCGTTTCCAGGAATCTTACGATGACGAATCTATATTTATATACCTCACAAGCTTTCTCCACAAATTGAGTATTCCAGAAATCAATTTCATCTCTACTACTTTTATTTTCTCTTATATTCTTGAGGAGCTTATTTCTATGTTTGAGTATTCTTTTATATTCTTTCAGAGTTTTACTATATTCAGGGTATGCACTTGTTAATATGTTATCCAAAAACTCTCTTCTTAGAGAAGGAGATAAGTACATAAGATTCATTATAATAGGGGAAAATATAACACTTTTTGTAAATACTTCTCAGAGCTTTTTCTTACTTGTTTTTTTTCCATTGAGCATATAGGTTTTTTTCTTTTCTTTGAGATCAAAAGATATAGAGACCTTGTTTCCTTCATCGTCATCACAGCTGATAAAAAATAACGGTTCAGAGTTATTGACCAGTTTCTCAAAATCAATTCAAGTGATAGAGTTATGTGTAAGAAGACTCAGAGCTTCTAGTATATTTGTTTTTCATATACCATTTTCTCATATAATGAATGTTTTTTCTCACTCAAAATGAAAAGATCCTTCTTTAAAGTTCCTGAAATTTTTAAGAGTGAGTGAAGTGATCATTTTTGGATTTACATTATATTAGATATGGCAATTTGGTTTTGAATAACTTTCTGATTTGAACAATTTAATAGATCTTCTCTAGAAATAGTTTTTTCTTCCTCTTTGTCTTTTCTGAGTATATTTTCTTTTTCAACAACCGAACTCGTACCCACTACTCAAGTCGTATCAACCTCTCATAACAGATCTATATAAGCGAGTATCTCATTAATATTTCCCACAAGCTTTGGATCATTCAGATTTATTTTGCTCAGGTTCTTGGATAATTTTTCAATTTGCTCTTGTGTTAAACTCATTTATTTATATCATTAGAAAAGTAATTTATGGTAGTAAATATATTTTTAAATACAAAAAAAGCAAGATGTGATTGAGAGATTTTTCAAATAAAGCTTTTCAGGATAGTGAGAGTATTATTCTTATTCGTTATAAGTCTGCAAAAATAATACTGATTTTGTCTGCTCTGATTTTTTTTCTGAATTTCTATTTAGTAGGAGCAAATTTTTATTTTGACTTACTCATTCAGTTTTTACCGTTCACGTATATCTTTTTGTTGTTATCTCTTTTGTATTACTTTTTTCTATTATTTAGTCTGAAAATTACTTCAAAGAGGATTTTTTCTTTGACAGTTTTTCTCGTATTATTATTGATAATTCTCTTTGTATCTTTGCCAGCAATTTTTGAGAATGGCTTTCTTGACTTGGTTGATATTTTTAATAGTTTTGTTTCTTAACTTTCTTCTATTATGTGAAAAAAAATATTTATAGTAGTTCTCTCACTTTTATTTCTTTCATCTTGTTGAGAAAGTGAAGGTACTTCAGCTGATACAGAATGATTATTCAAATTCAAAAACAGTGATTTTTCTATACAGCTTCCATCATCTTGGGATGTGATAGATAATGATGATAATACTCTGCCAAATCCAAGTAATGGAGTAATAGAGTTAGCAGCGAGTTCAAAAACTGCTAAAAGTGGTGTGAAGAATAATATTCTTATTCTATCAGATACACTTAATTCATTTACGACATCAAAGGAGTTCTCTATTCTCAATAGCGTATGAGCTTCAAGGGACTATGTAGGCTATAGACAACTTGAGTCCAAAGAGTTACTCTTTACCGATGATGAGGCGAGTGTTCTCTATGTTTTTGAAGCGAAATATAACCTGGATACTCCAAGTTTGAAGTTTCTCCAAACAGCATATGTTTGCGGTCAAAACAAGGCATTTCTTCTTACCATTGCCGTTTCTAAATCAGTGAAGGATCTATCGAGGTATGAACAGCTTTTATCGAGTTTTAATTGTAAGGTAAAAAGTGAATAAAATTTTGATTTTTTAGACAAGTTTCATATAATCAGTTTGCTTTATATTAAAAGCAAACAATTATGGTGCCATGGTAGAGTGGTTATACAACGGTCTGCAACACCGGTTACAGCGGTTCAATTCCGCTTGGCACCTCCAATGAAAGAATAAAAGTAAAAAGAGTAATTTTTAAAAATTACTCTTTTTACTTTTTAGGATTTGCATTTTATTGAAATAGGTATATAATATGAGTGAGGTTTGGGGGGTTCGTCCCAATTTCTCGGACTTGATTTCAAGACACCGGTCAGACCTCTTTTTTATTGTCTGAATTTTTTAGGCTTTTTCTTCAAAAAATAATTTACTATATCACTCCATTTTCCAATACGGTACTACTGAAACGAATTCAAAGTTATCCCATCAATCTATTTTACTTATCACTACTTTTATTCTATTCTTATTGTTATTCACAATAGCTACGAATCAGAAGTATTCTACTATTCTTTTTTGTTTTACTTTCTTTCCTTTTTTCTTAATAAAGAATTCTCTCATTTCTTCTTTATATTCTTGGTATAGCTCTAGATTATTTAATATATATTTGATGTGTTTAAAACAAACATATCTCATAAAAGACTCATTTGCACTTCTCCTATGGTTTTCTCTTTGCCATTCTAGGTGGTTAAACCCATTTGGAGTAACTTTTATTTTAATTCATCAGAAGCAAGGAGATGATATGGCTTTATTTTTCTTAAAAAAGATCAACGCTTCTTCTTTTGCTTTTGCTAATTTCTCTTTTGTTATTGCCTCCACTTATTCTTTCTTTTAATAATTAAACATATTTTTTCTATTTCTGCTTTACAGAGATTCTCTACCATCTCTTTTAATCTTAAAACTCTAGTTCTTCTTTTGCTGATTTAACAATGAAGCTGATTTCATCAAGTCTTTTTAGAGGGATGTTATTTGGGAGTTTGGTTTTTATGGGTTTTTTGTGAGAATGTTTGGGAGTACTTTATTTATTTTTAGGGTTTTGTAAAAGTTTAATTTGCTTTAATTCCAGTTTGTGATATTTTTTTCTAAAGTGTATTATTTATTTTAGTTTAAAAATGATTAACAAAATTATTGAAAGTTTTAAAGCATGAAATATTAAATTTCATACCTATATAGAAAATGAAATGTTTAAGCAATGTATTTATAATTATAACAAATGAATGTACATAGCTTCATCAACAGTATGATTTGCATTATTTGAAAAGGTTTTCACAACTAGATTAATTAATGAGAGTTCCTGGAAAACCAGCTTTATTCCGTGAAAAGATAATATAAAAGAACAATTAAAATATTTGATAGATTCTAAAGTGAAATCCGACTATTATGTATTATTAAAAAATACTTCAATCGGAGATAAATAATGTAATCTTTTTCTTGGTCTAGAGTTTATTAATTTCAGATAATATTTCAACTGTTTTTG
>Ga0228670_1000083_pt1 | contig 58591 bp, 54 predicted proteins | sample 85DmetaG_FD_182785 | JGI IMG/M metagenome (GOLD analysis project Ga0228670, IMG submission 182785) | Seawater microbial communities from Monterey Bay, California, United States - 85D | ecosystem: Environmental > Aquatic > Marine > Coastal | place: USA: California | collected 2016-10-13
ATCTCCATCTTCCCCATCATCAATAATCTCGAAAGAAGTACTGTCATAAAGTGCCGTAACAATCAAACACACATCTCTTTTTACTCTATCATTATTTGGAGAGAGATAAATATTAAAATATGTAGAAGGTTCACCTGTAGCTAAAGCATTTGAAACACTAAAAGAAACTAGAAAAATAAGAAGTAAACTTTTAGCGGAGAAAATGAAATTTTTCATTAATTTAAAATTTTTATACTGTTTTTTCAAACAAGTTAATATACAAAAATACGATTTTTTATACAATTATTAAAATTTATTACGCTCTAACTACCAAATCAAACCTAGAAACTTTCAAACTATCCATAAGAAAATTGATTTTATTTCTTACCCCCCATAACATTAGGTTTTGTTTCTGTCCTTTAAGGTAATGTAACAAATCTCGTCTTGAAGAAGAATCGTCAACAAAATGCGGGTACAACAACCTATCAATCCTATTCTTTGAAGAATTCAAAAGCTCACTGTAATAACTATAAGAAGAAGGAATACTTTGTCTATTTAAAATAAAAAACAACCCAACAAACCTTGCATTATCTTGAGCGGACATAACTCTTTGTCCTTTATGATTAATTGTAGAATACGAGATAACTTTCTTGATACTCGTACAACTTCTCTTTCTTGTAAAACCCTTAAAATTTTACTTTGTAGGTTTAAATCTAATTCAGCTATTTCATCCAAAAAAATTGTTCCTCCATTTGCTTGTTCAAATTTTCCTATTTTACGAGAATCAGCTCGAGTGAAAGCTCCTTTCTCGTGACCGAATAATTCACTTTCTATTAAATCTTTAGGAATAGCACCCATATTTACAGCTACAAAAGGATTCTTTTTTTTATCGCTATTAAAATGAATAGCTTTTGCTACTACTTCTTTTCCTGTTCCAGTTTCTCCAGTTATAGAAACATTAATATTGGTTTGAATAGCTTTATTTATTAGATTAAATGTTTCCTTTAGAAAAGAACTATTTCCAATTATTGTCTTTTCAAATGAAAACTTATTGCACAACTGCTCTTTTAATACTTCTACCTCTTGTTTCAATTTTGAATTTTCTCTTACTTTTATAATTGAATTCCAAAGTAATGTTTTAGCATTATCATTTTTAAGAATATAGTCTGTTGCTCCATCTTTTAAAAAATTAATAGCAACTGATATTTCCTCTTGCCCACTAATAACAATGACTGGAAAATTTGTATTGATTTCATGTATTTTTGTTAAAAGAATATCACCTTTCATATCAGGTAAACCATAATCAATACAAATAACATCTGGATTTAAATGAATGTTATTTAAACAATCTTTTGCATTATGAAATACAATTACTTCAAATTCAGGATTAAGTGATAAATGGTACTTCATCATCTCACTAAACCAAATGTCATCCTCAACAAGAAAAATTTTAAATGCTTTCATATAAATAATTCTATTTAATTAAAAAATAGTTAAACTTTATGGTTATTCCAATAATTGGAAAAAATTATAAAAAATCGATATTTCTCTTTAATCCAGCAAATTTCGTTCTCTTAACAGCACTATTTTTAAATAATTCTAAAAAAACTTCTTCTGTTAAATCTTGCCAATCAGATTTATTTAAATGTAAAAGGGAATCATGAGGAGAAAATGAAGGTTCATTATTTGGTTTAGAGAACCTATTCCAAGGACATACATCTTGACATACATCACAGCCAAACATCCAATTGTCCATTTTACCTTTAAATTCATTGGGTAAGATGTGATCTTTCAACTCAATCGTTAAATAAGAAATGCACTTTGAACCGTCCACAACATAAGGTTCAACAATTGCATCTGTTGGACATGCATCAATGCAACGTGTACAAGTACCACAATAATCTTTTATAGGTCCATCCTCTTCAAGATCGAGATCTAAGATTAGTTCTGCTATAAAGAAAAAAGAACCTTCTTTTGGATGAATCAAATTTGAATTCTTCCCAATCCACCCCAAACCACTTTTTTTAGCCCATACTTTATCCATTACAGGTGCCGAATCAACAAAAATTCTTCCTCCAACATCACCTATTACTTCTTGTATATATTGAAATAGTAACTTAAGCTTATCTTTTATAACAAAATGATAATCTTGTCCATAAGCATATTTAGAAATTTTAGGAGAATCAGTATCATCCTGAACATTTGAAGGATAGTAGTTTAAAAGTAAAGAAACAACAGATTTAGCTCCATCTACTAGCAACCTAGGATCTAATCTTTTATCAAAGTGATTGGACATATAGTCCATATTACCATTTTTATTCTCACTCAACCACTTTTCAAGTAAAGGTGCTTCATCTTTTAAAAAATCAGCTTTAGATATACCACAATAAAAAAAACCAAGATCCTTAGCTTTAGACTTAATTAAATTAGAATAATTACTTTTTGAAATCAAAACAATTAAAATAACCCTCCTTGAGACCAACCAGAAACCTTACCTAAATGTTTAAATGCCTTTTCAGTAGCTTTACGACCTCTAGAGGTTCTCATTAAATAACCTTCTTGAATCAAAAAAGGTTCGTAAACTTCTTCTAAAGTACCAGAATTCTCACCAATAGCAGTAGCAATAGTTGTTATACCAACAGGACCTCCAGAAAACTTTTCAATGATAGCAGTTAAAATTCTATTATCCATTTCATCTAAACCACTTTCGTCAACATTTAAAGCTTTTAAAGCTAAATCAGTTATAGGTAAAGTTATATTACCATCTCCCTTAATTTGTGCAAAATCCCTTACTCGTCTTAAAAGGGCGTTAGCTATACGAGGTGTACCTCTACTTCTTGAAGCAATTTGAAATGCTGCATTTTCATCAATAGGAACATTTAATAAATTAGCAGAACGTTCGATGATAGTAGTTAACACTTTAGAGTCATAATATTCTAATCTCGAATTAATTCCAAAACGAGCTCTCAAAGGAGAGGTAAGAAGACCAGAACGAGTAGTTGCTCCAATTAAAGTAAAAGGGTTTAAAGAAATCTGAACAGTTCGAGCATTTGGACCATTATCGATTATAATATCAATAACATAATCTTCCATAGCAGAATATAAATACTCTTCAATAACAGGACTTAACCTATGAATCTCATCAATAAATAAGACATCACCTGGATTAAGATTAGTTAAAAGACCAGCTAAATCACCTGCCTTATCCAAAACTGGGCCACTAGTAACTTTAAAACCTACTCCGAGTTCATTCGCAATAATATTTGCTAAGGTTGTTTTACCAAGACCTGGAGGACCATGTAAAAGTACATGATCAAGTGGTTCTTCACGTAACTTAGCAGCACGAACAAAAATATCAAGATTATCTACAACACTTGGTTGACCAGAAAAATCATCTAATAATTTTGGCCTCAAGACTTTGTCAAAATCTTTTTCACCTTCGTTCTCAGCGGTGTCTCTATAGTCAAATGAATCTTCCAATGAAATATTGTTTATTCAAAAATACAAAAGCCCCTCCATATGGAGAGGCTTATTATAAAATAAATTTTAATTAATGTTCTTCTTCATCTTTACCTAGTGGTACAATTTGAGGAATGAAATCATCATCCGCACCAGGTTTAGAATAATCATAAGGCCATCTATGAACTGTAGGTAATTCACCTGGCCAGTTACCATGAACATGCTCAACGGGAGTTGTCCATTCTAAAGTATTAGATTTCCAAGGATTTTGAACAGAAACAGGACCTCTATAGATACTGTAAAAGAAATTAAATAAGAATATAAGCTGTCCTAAAGCTGAAATGATTGCGAAAACAGTAATAATAACATTTAAATCCATAATCATTTCTAAAGAACCAGAATTAAAATCACCATAAACAGAATAGTCATAATATCTTCGAGGAGCACCAGCTAATCCAACAAAATGCATAGGAAAGAAAACACCATAAGCACCAAAGATAGTTATCCAGAAATGAACATAACCTAGACGCTTGTTCATCATTCTACCGAACATCTTAGGGAACCAGTGATAAACACCAGCAAACATTCCAAATACAGCTGACATACCCATAACAATATGGAAGTGAGCAACAACGAAGTACGTATCATGAACAGAAATATCTAAAGCTGAATCTGCTAAAATAATACCCGTTACACCACCCGTTATAAAGGTTGAAACTAATCCTATTGCAAATAACATCGCAGGAGTTAAAACAATGGAACCTTTCCACAAAGTAGTAATATAATTAAATACTTTAACAGCTGATGGTATTGCAATAAGCAAAGTCGTAAAAACGAAAACACTACCAATAAAAGGGTTCATACCAGTAACAAACATATGGTGACCCCAAACAATAAAAGATAAGAAACCAATTGCTAAAATAGATCCGATCATAGCTCTATAACCAAATATCGGTTTTCTTGAATTTGTCGCAATCACTTCCGAAGAAAGACCTAAAGCTGGTAATAATACAATATATACCTCAGGGTGACCTAAGAACCAAAATAAATGTTGATATAAAATTGGAGAACCACCATGATTTGCTAACATCTCACCTCCAACAATAATATCAGAAAGGTAAAAACTAGTTCCTGCAAGTCTATCCATCATTAACAATAAAACAGCTGAGAATAAAACAGGAAAAGATAAAACACCTAAAATAGCTGTTACAAAGAACGCCCAAATAGTCAATGGCATTCTAGTCATAGACATACCTTTAGTTCTAAGATTTAAAACCGTAACGATATAATTCAAAGAACCTAAAAGAGAAGAAACAATAAATAAAGTCATTGATGCTAACCATAATGTCATACCAAGACCTGAACCACCAATTGCTTGAGGTAATGCTGATAAAGGAGGGTAAATAGTCCATCCTGATGAAGCTGGTCCAGTTTCAATAAACAAGGAAACCAACATAATGATAGAAGAGATAAAGAAGAACCAATATGATAACATATTTAAAAGTCCTGAAGCCATATCTCTTGCTCCAATTTGTAATGGAATTAATAGATTTGAAAAAGTACCTGATAAACCACCTGTTAAGAGGAAGAAAACCATGATAGTACCATGAATAGTTACTAAACCAAGATACATATCTTCTTTTAATACTCCTCCTGGAGCCCAAGATTCACCAAGAAAGAAAGATAAAAAATCAGAACTTTCTCCTGGCCATGCTAACTGAATACGAAAAAGTATCGATAATAACATTGCAACAATACCCATAAACACAGCAGTAATTAAAAACTGCTTACCAATCATTTTATGGTCTTGTGTAAAAAGATACTTTGATACGAAACTTTCTTCATGATGAGCATGAGAATCGTTATGTCCGTTTGCTTCGTGCGCTACTGCCGCCATTTTATAAGTATTTAAATTTAAAAAACAATTAATTATTTTTCAGCTACTTCTTCAGAAGCTGGAAAGTATGAATCTCTGAAAGTTGATTGACTTTTAGATTTCATCCAATCTGTATAACTAGATTCATCTAAAACAACAACCATCATTTTCATTTTATAATGTGCGCTACCACAAATTTTATTACACATTAAAACAAAATGAAAATCTTCATCGTTCATTTTATTTTTCATTTCTTTAGTAGTAATGTCTGGAGTAAACTTAAACCTAGTAGTTAAACCAGGAACAGTATTCATTTGACTTCTAAAGTGAGGGAAATAAGCAGAATGAATAACGTCTTTAGATCTAAAGTTAAATTCATATTCTTTATTTACACACAAGAAAAGAGTATCCTTTTGGATAATGTCATCCCAAGCCATTGCATCAATTTTGGAGTCATGATGACCTCTCATTTGTTGTAAAAGACGAATTAAACGAGATTTACGTTCTAAATCAGTTGAAAATTTATCTCTATCATCATTCGACATAACAATGTTTCTGTCGTTTAATTTAGATTCTAAAGATTTAATTCCAGAAATACCATTCTCCATTCTATGAATAGCACTATCTAAAGTATTAGTAGTAACTAAAGCTAATTCATTGTCATCAGAAGTCAATTTGTAATCAAATTTACCTAACTTATTGTCTTCACCTGAATAACGTGCAGTCCAATCAAACTGTTTAGAGAATAACTCAACAACAATTGACTCGTTATCAGCAACATCAGTTATTTTATTCCAACTTCTAAGTCCTAAAATAATAATCACAGCCAGAGTTGCAGCAGGAATAACTGTCCAAATCATTTCCAACTTATTATCATGAGGGAAATAAAAAGCTTTAACTCCAGGCTTTCTAATATATTTACTTGCAAAAGAAAAAAGTAAAGTATTAGTCAAAAAGAAAACCGCGATAATTAATATAAAATTGATGTTAAGTAACCAATCTAATTCTTTACCATGAACAGATGCAGCTTCACCTCTTCCAGTCCAACCAAACTTATACATTAAATAAATAAATCCAATATATAAGAAACTCATAAATACAAGCATTAATCTTGCATTTAGTCTATTATCACGACTGTTTGTTTCATGTTCTCCTTCCTTTCTTAACTTAGAAGAAAGTTCATATAAACGTACCAATTGTGCTACTGCTACAACTCCAAGTACTATTACGATTAATGCAACTAATTTGCTTTCCATCATTATTTATTTGACTGTTATAAAATCCAAAAATTATATCTCGTGATGAATACTTTCGTCTAAGAAAGGATGATTCACTGGAGTTAAAGGTGCTTTTGTTAAATTATTCAATATAGTTCTAATAAAGAAACCTAAACCTAATAAAGCTAAACCAATTTCCATAAAACCAATCTTAGCTTGAGCACCAAGCGATCCAGCTGAGATCATAATATAAACATCTAACCAATGACCAATTAATATTATAACTCCAACAAAACTAAGAATTCCAGCATGTCTTTTTGCATCTCTAGACATTAATACTAACATTGGAAAAGCAAAGTTAATAAAGAACATACCGAAATACAACAATTTATAATGTTCGATACGAGTCATGTAATAAACAACCTCTTCACCGATGTTTGCATACCAAATTAACATAAACTGACTAAACCATAAATAAGACCATAAGAAAGAAATGGCAAAAGTCCATTTTCCTAAATCATGAATATGGTTTTCATTTACCTTAGGTAAGTAACCTAGTTTTTTTAAATAAAGAGTTAGAATAACTAGAACAGTCATGGCAGTACACCACATACCAGCAAAAACATACCATCCAAAAAGAGTTGAAAACCAGTGAACATCAATAGACATAATCCAATCCCAAGCAGATGAAGAACTGAAAACAGCAAAGAAAACAAGGAATACAGCACTTTTCTTGTAATTTAGAAAGTGAATATCCGTACCACCTACTTTATCTTCCAATAAAGATCTGTTTTTAAAACCTCTCCAATAAATAAAGTAAACCGCAAAATAAACTAAAGTTCTTATCCAAAAGAAAACTTTGTTTAAATATCCAGACTTACCATCAATAATTTCATCATAATGATGAGTTCCAGGAGTAACATAATCTGGATCCATCCAAAGATAAATATGAGCACCATCCATAAAAGTGATTACTAACAGGACAACCCCTAATATAATCATACCATAAGGAAGAAAGCCAGCAACAGCTTCAATTACTCTTTTAATAGATGCATACCATCCAGTTTCTGTAGCATATTGAAGAGCTAGGAAGAATAATGCTCCTAACCCAATTGCAAAGAAATAAAATCCATTAATTAGACCATCAGCCATCAACCTTTGACCAAGATTATGTTCACCAATATTAGATACAACTCCAATAATAGTAAACAAAAGACCTACAGCCATAAGGATACTTGTAAGCTTTTTCGATTTATTTGTTACTTTAAATTCCATCTTCTTTCGTTAATGTGTTATTTTATTGCGTTATTTAGTTGAGTCTACAACAGCTGCTAACTCAACATTTAATGTTCCGTAATTAGAATCCTGAAACTTTCTTACGTAATGAACTAAAGTCCATATCTCATTTTTATTTAAAATAGAAGAGTGACCACCCATGGCACCTTTACCATAATAAATAGAATAAAACATTTGACCTTCTGATATATTTAAGTTCTTATAATCAGGTACACCAACGTAAGCACCACTTTCAACCATAGGTCCATTTCCATCACCCTTCTTACCGTGACAATGAGCACAATTAGAAGAAAATAATTCTTTTCCTGCTTTGAAAATATTGTCTGAATTATCAGTAGTTAAAACTAAAGGATTAGAGTCACCCACAGATAAAGCATATTCATCTTTAACTGTAAGATCAGTATCGTATAAACCATGCGTAAGTTTAAATGCCTCATTTGCCTTTCTACTATAAGGCAACATAATACTAACAACCGAAGAATCAGTTCCGTAGTAAGGTATAGTATTATTAGGAGGAGTTAACGCAGATATATGCATTCTAACTTCATTGTTTAATCTACCTCGAATTTCACCATAATCTACATATGGTTCAATTGCTGGAGATCTATACATGTCTGGCATATATTCGTTACCAGGACTATCAGCATCAGTTGTGCATGACCCTAAAATAAAAGTAGAGGCTGCAATTAATGCTAAATTTGCTATTGCCTTAAATTTAATTTTCATCTGTCTATATCAGTTTATGTTATCAGATTAACACTAACAAGTGTTATGGCAAATTATTTAATTTCTTTTTGATCTAATTCAACTATACCTGTTCCTTGTACTAAAGATACAAGATCTTCGTTTGAAAACTGTGAATTTTCAGATTGCCTTAATTCAATCACGAAACGATCATCAGTTGTTCTTGGATCTGGATTTTGAGCTGGCATTCCTGGAATAGTCTTATTTCTTAATAAATAAGTAATTGCCATACCGTGAGCTGCACATAATACAGTAAACTCAAAAGTAATAGGAATAAATGCTAATATATTATCCATATAAGTAGCATTTGGTTTACCCCCAATATTCATTGGCCAATCACTAATCATGAAGAATTTCATCCCATAAGTAGCTAATAAAGTTCCTGTGATTGCAAAAAGGAAAGCTACAATACCTAAACGAGTATTCTTTATACCAATGATAGGATCAATCCCGTGAATAGGAAAAGGTGAAAATACTTCAGATACTTTTACTCCTTTTGATACTAATAACTTTGCACCATCTTTTAGTACATCGTCATCGTCATACATTGCGTAAATAACTTTGTCTGCCATGTCTGAATTATTGATTGTTTGAATTATTACTTTCTTCTCCATGACCATGGTCTGGAGCATTTTTATAAGATTCTCCTGAAGACTTCAAGATTGTTTTTACTTCATTCAACGCTAATACAGGGAAGAAACGAGCAAACAATAAGAAGAAAACAAAGAATAAACCAATTGTACCAACATATACACCTATATCAATATGACTAGGGAAATGCATCGTCCAAGAAGATGGTAAATAATCTCTATGAAGTGAGGTAACGATAATAACATAACGCTCGAACCACATACCGATGTTTACAACTATAGATATAATAAAAGTAAAGATTAAACTTCTTCTTAATTTTTTCACCCACATCAATTGTGGAGAGACAACGTTACAAGTCATCATAGATGCATAAGCCCACCAGTAAGGACCAGTTGCTCTATTGATAAATGCGTATTGTTCGTATTCAACACCTGAATACCAAGAAACGAATAGCTCAGTTAAGTAAGCAACACCTACAATAGATCCTGTAACCATTATTACAATATTCATATATTCAACATGACGTGTATGAATGTAAGCTTCAAGACCCATTGCCTTTCTCATTACAAGCATTAACGTCTGCACCATGGCAAAACCAGAGAAAACAGCTCCTGCAACAAAGTAAGGAGGAAAAATAGTTGTATGCCAACCTGGAATAACAGAAGTAGCAAAATCAAAAGATACAATCGAATGTACAGAGAAAACTAAAGGTGTAGCTAAACCTGCTAGAACTAATGAAACTAATTCAAAACGATTCCAATGTTTAGCTCTACCAGACCATCCAAATGCTAAAATGCTATACATTTTCTTTGGAATAGGTCTTTTTGCTCTATCACGAATTGTTGCAAAATCAGGTATTAAACCAATATACCAGAAAACTAATCCAACTGATAAATAAGTAGAAATTGCAAAAACATCCCATAACAAAGGTGAATTAAAGTTAACCCATAGAGATCCAAATTGATTTGGTAATGGAAGTACCCAATAACCTAACCATAATCTACCCATGTGGATAAGAGGGAACATACCAGCCATAAATACGGCAAATATTGTCATCGCCTCAGCTGAACGGTTAATTGCCATTCTCCATTTCTGACGGAAAAGAAGTAAAACTGCCGAAATCAATGTTCCAGCATGTCCAATACCAACCCACCAAACGAAGTTAGTGATATCCCATGCCCAACCGATAGTTTTATTTAGTCCCCAGACACCGATACCGGTACCTAATAGGTAGGCTATACAGCCTATTCCATACAAACCAATAATCAATGCTATTCCAAATAGCACATACCAAGTTTTTGGTGCTTTGTCCTCAATTGGTTTACAAACGTCTTCCGTAATATCGTGATACGTTTTGTGTCCTAAAATGAGGGGTTCTCTAATTGCCGCTTCCTTATGCATTACAATTGTATTTATTCAATTAATGATGACTCTTATTATCTCCATGACCTTCTGAATGTCCTTCACCTTCTGTGTGGTGAACTGATTCTTCGTTCATCTGTAATGAAGCTAACTCTTTGTTATCTTCATTTCTAACTTTAACCTTGTACCATATGTTTGGTTTAGTTCCAACCTCTTCTAAAGCTTGATAAGCTCTATTATCTTCAGAACTCTTACGAACCTTAGAATTTACATCGTTCCAATCACCTACTGTGATAGCGTTAGTTGGACAACCTTCAGAACAAGCAGTTTGTAAACTACCGTCTTTAACCGGAGTACCATCTTTCTTAGCTTCAAGTTTAGTAGCTTGTATTCTTTGAACACAGAAAGAACATTTCTCCATTACCCCCCTAGTACGTACTGTAACATCTGGGTTTAGAACCATACGTCCTAAATCATCTTGAGCTGGATTAACTTCAGTAAATTTCTTGTATGAAGGATAATTAAACCAGTTAAATCTTCTTACTTTATATGGACAGTTGTTAGCACAATATCTAGTACCAATACATCTGTTATAAGCCATTTGATTCAATCCTTCATTACTGTGATTTGTTGCAGCAACAGGACAAACAGTTTCACATGGTGCATGGTTACAGTGGTGACATAGCATTGGCATGTGAACTACCTTAGGATTTGCAGATGCAATCTCAGCTTTATGGTAATCTAAATCACCTTTACGTGTACCAACAGCAGCTTCTTCATCTGAAGCATAATAACGGTCAATTCTAATCCAGTGCATTTCACGTCCTTTTCTTACTTCATCTTTACCAACAACAGGAACATTGTTTTCAGATTGACACGAAATAAGACAAGAACCACATCCAATACAAGAAGATAGATCGATTGCCATACCCCATCTATGACCGATATGCTCTACAGGATGAGCTTCCCATAAGTCAGCTTCACCAACAGGCATTTTAACGTGTTTACCATTTTCATCCATTACAGACAACATATGGTCAGGGTTATATGCAGATTTATCTTTATTCTTATAGATATCAAAAGTCGTTTCACGAACAATTGAATGACGCCCCATCACAGTATGATGGATTTGAGTAGCTGCGATAGGATAAACTCCTTCAACTTTATCTATGGAACCAGAAGTTTCAAAACATAAAGTTCCATTTTCAAACTTAGAAAAAGGAAAAACAGAAACACCAATTGGTTTTGGATTACCATTTTCAGATGAAACATACCCACCATATTCTTTAGTTTGGAAAGCTGCTTTACCGATCTTCTCACCATTTGCACCTCTACCATAACCAAGAGCGATACCAATAGTACCTATAGCTTGACCAGGAGAAGGGTAAACTGGAAGAGTAACCTCATTAGAACCAACTTTAACAGAAGCCATATTCAAACCAGTTTCTTGATCAAAAGTAGTTTGATATGTTCCATCCATTTCAACTGGATTCATTGTTATGTAGTTATCCCAAGTAACTTTAGATATTGGATCAGGTAACTCTTGTAACCAAGGGTTATTTGCCTGACTACCTATACCAATACCAGATTTCTGATAAAGAACAACCTCAGTACCATTAGCTTTAGAAATTTGTGATTTCAAACCAGATAATGCACCAGAATTAAATTCAATATCATTTGCTGGAATAGTAGGTGCATCTACACAACTATTGTGTACTGCATAATTCCAATATGTTTGGAAATCAGAATATTCAGTTTGTCTAGAAAATCCTGATTTTTCCCAAGTATTTTGTATAAGATTATAAACAACTTTAGAATCTTTCCCACCACGATTAGCGGAATCTGACCACACTAGAATAGATTCAGTGAAAGCAGATGTATTAAATAAAGGTCTAATTGTTGGCTGAGCAATAGAATAATGATCCATCTTTGGATTGAAATCATTCCAAGCTTCTAAAGCATGATGATCAGGACAAATAAACTTACATTTAGAAGCAGTTTCATCAGCATAACCAGAAAAAGATACAGTAAGACCTATCTTAGATAATGCTTCAGCAAACTTATCACCATTACTTAAAGTATAAACAGGATTAGCTCCATGAATTAAAAGAGCATCTGGACCTTTGCCAGCGATAACATCACTTACTAATTTCTCTAGTTTCTCATCTTGAGATTGAAATAAATTAATAGGGTTATTTAAATTAATCGTATGGTTGTATGCTCCAAGAACACTATTTAATTTATTAACAAGAATTTGAAGAGCTTTATTATTAGATCCACAAACAACTAAAGACTCACCTTTAGACGATTTTAAAGATTTAATAGCATCTTCAGCTTTCATCTTAACAGATTGATCTGTTATTTCCGATGAAACACCTGAATTTACACCAAAACCTTTAAGAATATATGATAAAACATTTGCCTGTTCAGAAGGCTTAATCATTCCTCTAACATCAGCGTTTGAACCAGTTAAAGACATCACGGTCTCAAATTGGAAATGTTTAGACATCCAATCAGCATCTGGATTTCTATTTACTAGATAATCTGCTTGAAATTGAGATGATAATAACCAAGAACCTAAAAAGTCTGCACCAATACTAACTATTGTTTTAGCTTTAGAGAAATCATAATCTGGAATAATATTTTTTCCAAAAGATAACTCATTTGCAAGCCTTATTCCTGCATAAGATACAGCATCGTATTGAATATGTTCAAAGTTATTATTCTCTTCTGATTCTCCTAAAGAAGAAGAAAAAGTTGAAATTGCAGTTAAAGTTGTTGGACTAATAATTGAATTAGACAATAAAACAACCTTACCATTCTTTTCTTTTATCGATTGTAGCTCCTTCTTAACTTTTGCATCTACATTTGACCAAGTTACAGCTTTTCCATTAATAGTTGGATCTTGAAGTCTTGCACTATCGTACAACCCTAAAACTGAGGCAATTATCTGAGGATTTACAACCCCTTTAGAAATTCCAAAATCTTTATTTCCTTTAATGTAAATTGGTCTACCTTCTCTAGTTTTAACAACTATACTAGCATAACTATTACCATCGTAATATGTTGAAGCATAAAAAGTAGGCATACCAGGAGTGACATTTTCTGGCTTGTTAACATAAGGTATTGCTTTAGTAACAGGAGCTTCACAAGAAGCTAAAGTTGCAGCAGCAACACTAAACCCTAAAAACTTCATGAAATCACGACGATTAGTTGAAGTATCGCCTAAATTCTCGTCTCCAAGAAATTCTTCTACAGACATTTCCTGAGCAAATTCCTTATCTATCGTTTCAAGGAATTCTGGAGTTTGTTTCAACTCTTCAACACCTTTCCAATATTTTCTATTTGTTCCCATGTGCTTATTTGAATTTTTTCTATGCGTAAATTAATAGTGACATTTAGCACACTCCCATCCACCTAGTTCCTTAACAGTTACTTTACCGTCTTCTAAGTAGTTTGTGTATAATGATTTATCATTATTCAATAAACGCTTGTGAATCTCATTATAGTAACCATCATTTTTAGAGTCAATTGAACCATTAGAGATTTCTTTTTCTCCATGACACTCAATACACCAACCCATTGTTAAAGTAGGTTTTGTTAAAGCAATATTACCTTCAACTTTATTTAATTCTGATACTGGCTGAACTTTTACTGTTTCAGTCATTTTTGTCATATCACCATGACATTGCTTACAATCTATACCTCCAACAACAACATGCTGAGAGTGATTAAAATAAACATGGTCTGGTAAAACATGAACTTTGTTCCAAACTATCTCTTTTGTCTTTCCTGAATAAGACATTCCTTCAGGGTCCCAACCAGCAGCACTATATATTTTAGCTATTTGCTCTTGTTGTTCAGGAGTTCTACCATTGATTTGTTTGTGACAATTCATACAAACATTTACAGTTGGCAAGCCAGCTGATTTAGACTTTGTAACTGAGTTGTGACAATATTTACAATCAATACCATTTGTTCCTGTATGGATAGCGTGAGGAAAAGCAATCGGTTGAGAAGGTTGATAATTTTCAACTACTCCAATTGTTGATAAGCTCAATATTCCTGAAACACAAAGTGAAATAAATAAGATCAATGAACCTAACCCTACATACTTTCTATTTTTCCAAGCCCATGTTCTGAACTCATCTGAATAAGTTAATCCTTCGTTTACTTCTTCACCATCTACTTCAGCTGTAACATGTTTAAGTTGTCTTCTAACCCCACTTACTGCCATAATCACAGTAACAAAGATTATTCCTAACAAAATCCAAACCCATGAATTTGAATCTTCTTCGGTAACAACTTCTCCACCTCCAGCTGCAACAGCAGTTGAAGCAACCATTGTAGCAGGATCTGGCTGAGCATCAACCCAGTCAAGGATTGCGTCAACATCTTCCTTTTTCAATTCTGGAAACGCCTGCATAGCAGTAGGAGACCAATCAGCTACAGTTTTAGCATAAGGGTCTGTTGCGGCAGCAGTCTGCCAATTACTTACCCATTGGTAAATTGATTCCTCTTTTGCTCCTCCTTCTGTCCATTTAGAACGTACTTCGAATAATTTTGGTCCCGTACCATTTTTATGTGGTTGGTGACAACTTGCACATTTTGCTTTGAAAAGTGCTTCTCCTTGGGCGTAAACATCAAAACTTCCAGCGATTAATACCACTGAAAAAATTCCTATGCACCACTTGTTAAAGTTTCTAAACATCTTATTATTAGATATTTTCATGTAAAAAACTGTTAATCTTAAGTCAAAAAAACATAATTTGACCTCGGCAAAATTAGAAGAATCGAGTTATTACATGACATTTTTATGACAAATTTATTAGAAAAATAGCTAATTTAAAATGATTCTAAATAAAGGCTAGCTATAAAACTTAATTCTCTGATGAAAAAAGATTCCTTTAAATTCAAAAAAATAAACACGAAAAATAAACACGAAAAATAGAAGCAAAATTAAGTGAACAGAATTTTTGACTATTTTTGGTATGGTAATAGATAAATTAGTGAATGAATAAAGAAAAAATGATGAAAAATATTACACTTTTATTTTTGACGATATTATATAGTAATTTCAGCTCTTCACAAGTTTTAGATTCCCTAACAACGATTTTGGATATAGATTCAACAATACTTCAAGAAGAAGGAGTAATATCCGTAGAAAAAGATAAAAGAATCGAGGAACTCATTTCAAATAAATCAAAAATAATACCACCTGCTACATCACCACAAATAATGGGGTATAGAATACAACTATTTTTTGATACAGATAAGAAAGAAGTGGATCTTGCTAGGAAAAAATTTATTGAATTATATCCAGCAGTTGAAACAAATGTAGTTTATAAGGCTCCTAACTATTTTTTAAAGATTGGTAACTTCAGAACACACCTTGAAGCTGAAAAGATTAAAGTTACTTTGGATAAAGAATTTCCTACTAACTATATTTTAAAAGAATTAATAAGTCTACCAAGTTTAGACTAATAATCATCGTCCGCTTGTAAATCAAAAGATTTGATTAGGGATGCAATATCACTCATTACTTGTGCTTTTTGCTTATCTGTAGCTGAATTTGATTCAATATACTCTTTTAGATGAAGTTGACATTCTAAAATATGTCTTTCTTCAAATGGACCTTCTAAATTTTCTAAAATAGTTAAACACTCGAACGTTTCCATAAAATTACCATCACAAGCAATTGCAACGAATTCAGCAATAAATTCAGAATAATCAATCTTACAATTCCAAATAGAGGTCAATAATTGATGTCTAACATCTAAATATTCTTCATCATTTAAAATAGAAATTAATTCTTCTTTGACACTTGTGTCTTTTAAGTCACTTAAAAAGTTAACTATCTCAACATCAACTTCAGGAGAAACTTTTGACTTTAAGACATCTACTAAAGGTTTTATAACATGAACATTACCATTTATTTGAAGAGATTTTAAAGCTTTTTTTATTTTTGAAATATTTCCAGAGTTTAAATCGTCTAGTAATGTTTTTAAAACATTTTTTTTCTTCTCAGTATTTCCCACAATCAATTTTTTAACAAAGTTAAAATAAAACAGACTAATAACCTGAGTTAGACTATTTTTTTGAGGTCAGATTTAAATTAGTAAATATCATTAGTTAATTTTGGTGTTGTAATATTTTAAGCATAAGTGTATTGGTTTAATAATAACTTTGTTTGGAATAAATCTAGTAGTTCGAATAAAAAGATAAAATGAAAAATAAATCATTATACCTCTTGTTGTTTTTATTGATCTCAATAAGCAGCTGTATCATTGAAACAGCTAAAAAAGATACAAATCAGCAACTAATTATATTTTCTGATTGTTTAACTAAAGAAGATGTGAAATTATTTTCAAAATTTCAAAAAACAGAAAACATAACTTTAAGTATACAAAAATTTAATACTGATACACTATTATCCAAAATTGAAAGAGAAGGGTATAACTGTAAAGCAGATGTAATAATTTTAAACTCAATGTATTCTATTCAAAAAATATTGTACAAAGGACTTCTTCAGCCATGGACTTCTTTAACGATCGATAAGAACATACCAAATCATCTTAGATCAAAATCAAACCATTGGATTGGTATAGGTATAAATCCATATACTCTAGCAAGTAATGATACAATTTTAATTTCTGACAATTTAAAAAAGATTATATCCCAAACAAATATCTCTTTATATTCAAACATTTATAAGCCTAAAGATTTTATACCATTAATATCTCATTTCTTTAACAATAGATACGAAGATGAAAAGGTTAAAACATTTATAGATAAAATTACTTTTAGTAATAACAAAAACCTTAAAAAAGACTCTATACATAAAAACATATATATAAGTATGTTTTCTGACATTATAAGAGATAGTATCTTAACCAATAAAACATTAATAAATATTGAAAAAGGGATTTATTATAACATGTATTGCACTGGTATAATAAAACAGTCTCCAAACTTTTATAATGCTAAGATATTTATTGAACATATAACAAGCATAGAAAACAATGATCTACTAAATAATCATTGGAAAACGTTACCAATTCATACAAAAAATAAAAATCATCGATTTTCCTATCAAAACCAGCCAAGGTTCATAAATAATAATAAACATAAGCAACTTTATACAACCTATTCATTATTGGAAAGGCAACTTCTTTTTAGGAAATCAGAAACAATTGAAAATTAGGTTTTAAACAATTTAAGGGTTATAACTATCCTTTAGTATAATATTTACAGCTATACTAAACCTTACTTTTATAAACAACCAATAAAAGTTAGACGAGTGTGTAGTAAAAAGCTTCTTGAATCTAAGATTTCAAATAAAGAAAAAATTGTGTTATCCTACAATAGTAGTTCTTTTCGAAGAATAAATATATTCGTTTCATTTTCTTATATTTTGGCTATCTTATCGCTTATTTACTTCTTCCAAATTTCTAAGTTTACCCTTCTTACTAGTGCTATTCTAAGTTTTTTATATGGCGTCTTTTTTATTAGTATAAAAAATTATGTTTCTGCATCGATAAAAGGAGAGATGTTGATGACTAAAAATATTTACCAAAAGAATAAAATTACAGATATAAAAAGCATACGAGAGATTAGTTCTATAACCATTTTTAGAATAAATTTCACTAAAGTAAGGTATAGGCTAGACGGGGTTAATCATTCCATACAAATGATAAAGTATTTAAACAAGGATGATATAGGAAACGAAGTGATATTAAGATCTGTATTAAAAAAAGCTAGTTAGAAAAATTAGTTAATATAAACGAATAAAAGAAGTAAATAATTCTTTTAAATCTTCCACCTCATCAAAAACTAAATTCTCATATAAATCATTTATGTCATGGTAATTTTTATTTGACCCTCTCGTGTAAATGAAAATTGCAGGGATTCCCTTTTCAGAAAACCAATAATGATCCGAATTTCTTGTTTGTCCCCTTTTTTTAATCTGACTTACTAATTTCTTTTCACTATTTATGTTGTTTAAAAGGTTAAAAGCTAATTCTTGCTCAACCGAATTGACAGCTGTAATACCTTCATCTCCACTTCCCATAATATCAATATTAAGTACAAAATCTATTTTTCTTAATGGAAATGTCGGATGATTAACAAAATAATGAGAACCTATTAAACCAGCTTCTTCACCACCAAAAGCAATAAAAAGAATGTTTTTATCCACTTTATTTTTTTTAAAATAATCTGCCATCAACAGCATAACACCAATTCCACTAGCATTATCATTTGCTCCTGGGAAATAAGTATCACTTCCAAGTCTTCCTAGATGATCATAATGCGCAGTGACTACTATTGTCTTTGCATTCCACTTTTTTGAAGGAAGATATGCTATTACATTTTGAGAAGAATAATTCCTTTGAAATTTGGCATCTATGTTAACTAATAATGAAACTTCTAACTTTACATTAGACTGAATTTTTATATATGGATTCTTCATTTGTTCTCGTCCTACAGACCACATGAATTTTGAGTCCACAATTTCTATAACAGGAACAATAGAGAGCACTTGTTGAATGATTGAATGGATTCTATTATTCGTATCAGATTGAACGCCGACACTATTGTAAAGAATCGCATTGGATATCCCCTTATTATTTAATACTTTTTTAATCTCAAGTATTAAACTTTCTTCATTTAAAAATTGTTCTACACTTAATTCTTTTGGATATATTTCACCCGTAAAAGAACCACTTTCAGGAGCTACTATAAAATCTATACCTGGCCTTAATGGTTTATCTCCAACTTGAACAAGCATTTTGTTCGGAAAAGTGTTTACTCCTAAATTAAAGGCTTGTAAAAAAGCCTTTTTCCTAGGCTTTAAACCAATTTTCTGAAATTCTTCTTTAATAAAATCTGCAGCAATTGAGTCCCCTTTATTCACATACCCTCTTCCATGAAAATCTGGAGAACATAAAGTGGAGGTTATTCTTTTGTAGTCATCAATTTGAGAAAATGAGGAAAATCCAAGTATAAAGGCAAAAAGTAATAGCTTTAAATTAAGCATACCTCCTTACAACTTTTTGAATAAACTCTTCGACTGTTTCACTATCTACTTCCCATTGATTTATAATACCAAGTTCTGCAACCTTTGTTTTTGAAGCATCTAAACTTGATTGGTTATCTAATATTTTAACCGCATCTGAAAAGTTTTCACTTGATCCATCAAATAATTCATTGATGTATTGTAGCCTTTCATTTAATCCAAAAGAACCTAATAAAGTTTCTATTTTTGCAATTCCAAACTGAGCAGAAGCAGTGTTTTTCACCTGATCAAACTTGTGCATAAAAGGAGAAAGTTCACTGTATGAAAAAGAACTAGGTTGTCCTATCTCATCTTCCTCTAAAACCACTTCTTCTTGAACATCTGTTTTGTCAAAATAACTTAACTCTTCTTTCTCTTCATTAGTATCTGCCGGAATTACTTCTACAGATTCTTGAACATCATTAATTGGTTCAGTATCTTCTTCAACGTTTTCACTAACAATCTCTGGACTAAAAGAAAAAGAATGCTCCTCAATAACTTCTTCCTTTACTTCCTCTTCTTGGTAATCGAATAAATTAAATCCAAAATTAGGTTCCGATTTTTGCTCTGAATGAAGCTCTTCTAGTTCTTCTGCTGATGTATTATTTTCTTCTTCATTATTAATAACAGGTGTTTCTTCAATTTCATCCTCAGTTTGATAAATTTCCGAAACTTGCTCTTCGTTTGAATTGATTACGATATTTTCTCCAAAAACTTTCTCCTCCATAGCCTTATACCTGAGGATTATAGATCTTTCATATAAATCTTTTGTATGATGAACAAGATTCTCTAAATCTTCTAATGAAACTTTTCCGTTTTCCATATTAGAAAAACAAGTTCCTATTTCTAAAAGCAAATCTTCTTTTGATACAAAATTTCTCATAATCTTATTTATTTAAATACATTTTCTAGACCGAAGTTGACAATACAAAATTACTAGCAAATGAAGAATAAGAATCAATCTTATCTTTTTTTTCTCTTCTACTTATTGTTAATAACCTTTTAACCTTCCTTAGGGTATAAAATTCTAACAAAAAACACTAATTTAGTAGACAAATTCAAGGTAATAAATCATAAAAATTGAAGCTTCGTTTTTCCATATCTGATCTGAAGAGTTTTACTAAAATCATTCATTCTGAACTGATTCCTAATCAAACATCAACTTTTGAAAGTATCGTCGTTGATTCTAGAAAAATTACTTCTTCTAATCAAGTTGCATTCTGTGCTATCCCGGGGAGGTTTCACGATGGTCATGATTTTATCGAAGATGCCTATAAAAAAGGAATCCGTTTATTTGTTGTAAATGAAAAACATAACAGCACGTTCCATAATGACGCTACTTACTTTCTTGTTCAGGATACCTTGTGGACTTTACAAGAGTTAGCTAAACTTCACCGTCAAAAGTTTGATTATTCAATTGTCCTTATCGCTGGAGATCTTGGTAAAACAACTATTAAGGAATGGGCGTATCATTTACTTTCTTCGAAATATCGGGTGATAAGAAGTCCTAAAAGTTTCAATACAAACATGGGGGTTGCTCTCTCTCTATTAGAGTTAAATGAAAATTGTGATCTTGCCCTCATTGAAGTTGCAGAACAATCTAACGAAGAATTAATACGAATCAATGAGATTGTAGAGCCGAACATCGGAATTGTGACAGCCTTAAAAAACAAAGAATTCAACCCTTCTTTATTAAACCTATATAAAGGATGTTCTTCTATTATAATTCATCCTAAATCTTTCGCTATTGAGCAATTCAAATCTTCCTTTTCTATTTCTAGTAATATTTTATCTGACAAGGTTTTAACTCAAATTGAACAAGAAAAAGACAAGACTAAAGAATTCAATTTACTCTTAGCAATTCAACTTTCTCAATACTTCAAACTAGAAACTGAATTACTCCTTGAGCAACTAAAAAGTTTACCCAAGCTTGCGCTTCGTATGGAAACCTTCGAAGGGATAAATGGAAATACGGTCATCAATGATAGTTATAACCTAGACTTTGAAGCTTTGATCTATTCCTTAGAATACCAATTGACAGTTTCTGGAAATAAAAAAAGAATTATAATTATTGGTATAGACTCAGAAAACATTGATAAAAAAGATAAGATTAATGCCATTTTAGATCGATACAAACTCGACGAGGTTATCTATAATAATGAAGCGTTCGATTATAAACATATTCAAAATGCAGTGGTTCTAATAAAAGGGACTAGAAATGCAAACATGCAGAAGATTGCTCAAAAATTCAGACTCAAAACACATAAAACATTTCTTGAAATAGACCTAAAAGCAATTAAACACAATTTAGAAATCTACAAATCTAATCTTCTTCCTAGTACCAAAGTTTTAGTGATGGTGAAATCAAATGCTTATGGCGGTGGTGCAGAGGAAATGGCTAAATTTTACGAAGAAATAGGAATAGATTACCTTGGTGTAGCTTATGTAGATGAAGGAGTTGATTTGAGAAACAAAGGTATTCAATTACCAATTTTAGTGATGAATGCAGAAGAAAATGGATTTGATGATTGTATTGCATATAAATTAGAACCTTCTATTTACTCATTTGAACAGTTAGATGAATTCATCAAAGCTCTAATAAACTTTGGAAAAACAAATTACCCTATTCACCTCAAGATAAATACTGGGATGAACAGGCTTGGTTTTGAGTTAAACGAAATTGGGAAAGTGATTGAAACAATTAAAGCGCAACCAGAAATAAAAATTAAGTCGGTCTTTTCTCACCTAGCTGATGCAGATAATATAGAATCATCAGACTTTACGAAATATCAAATTCAACAATTTGAACAAGCTATTGATCAAATTTGTTCACAGATCAATTATCCAATAGAAAAACACTTACTCAATTCAGAAGCTTCTGCAGAATACAAAGATTACCAATTCGATATGGTAAGACTTGGAATAGGAGTTTATGGATTTGCATCTCATCCAGTAATAAAAAAGCAATTAGTACCAGCAATTAAATGGAAAAGCAGTATTTCTCAAATTAAAAAAATAACCTCTGGAGAAAGTGTTGGGTACAGTAGAAGTTTTATTGCTACTGAAAAAATGACTATTGCTATTGTTCCGGTTGGTTATGCTGATGGATACCGAAGGTCTTTAAGTAATGGCTTAGGCGGAGTATATATAAAAGAGGTGTTTTGTCCAGTAGTAGGGAAAGTCTGCATGGATATGATTATGGTCGACATTACAGAGCAAGATTGTAAAGTTGGTGATACGGTTGAAATTATCGGGGAAAACCAATCCATGGAAGAGTTTAGCAAAAAAATGGATACTATTCCTTATGAAGTAATGACTAACTTTTCAAAAAGAGTACACCGTATTTATTTGACGAATTAAAAACGTAACTAGCTAAAAGTTTATTTCCTCAGATTCTTAGTTAAACTTAAGAACAAGCCCTTGATTTTGTTACGAAACAAGAACATCAATAAAATGTATGGAATAATCATTAAATAAAGAATCCCATAATTAATATTTGTTCCAAAAGAAGCTTCATCTAATTCTGTTGCCTGTTCTGAAACCAGTTTACACTGTGAACACCCCTGAGCAAAAACTTCAACATCAATCAAACATAAAAGAAGAACTACTAATAATATGACTTTTTTATTCATAACTGAAAAATTTAATTTTACCGTTTAATAAGTAATCTACACAAAGATATCGCTTTTCACTAGAAATACTATAACTTTGTTTCTGATATAAATCATCATGCATAAAACGATTCTATGAATATTAGATTATTACATTTCATCATCATTTTTTCTATTTCAGTTGGTATTACAAGTTGTAACAGCAATAAAGAGGTAAACACCGATAATGCAGTTACTGATTTAGACAGTTTAGTAGTTTTATTCCCAGATAGTATTCCTTTATTGATTGAACATGGAAATAAAATGCTTAAAGATTATAAATTTGAAAAAGCACTAGACGATGGAGCAAAAGCATTTCGTTTGGATAGTAATAATTTAGAAGCTAGGTTGCTTTATGCTAATGTAATTAACAACCAGCCTGATAGAAGTGTCAAAGACGTTATGAATGCTCAAAGACACTTTAAGCATATCCTTTCTGAAGATTCTACTAATACTGAAGCTTTAATTAGTTTAGCTACTACCTATAGCCAACAGTTAGATTTTGAAAATTCATTCATTACAATTAACAAAGCTCTTAAAATTAACCCAAAATTAAGAGATGCATACGTATTAAAAGGAACGAATTATCTTCACCTTCAAAATATGGAATTAGCAAAATCATCTTATGAAACAGCGATACAGCAAGATCCTGAGTTTTTTGAAGCCTACTTAATGCTTGGTTCTATTTACCAATCAGAAAACAATGAAATATGTTTAGAGTATTTCACAACAGCCGCAAAATTAAAACCAAAGAATAATGACGTGCTTTATGCTTATGCTTATGCTAATCAACTGCATGGTAAATTAAAAGAAGCTAAACATACTTATAGAAAAATGATTCGTTTGGATACTACTTATTCACAAGCACTTTTCCAACTTGGTTATATAAAACAATGGAAAGAAAATGATTTAGACAGTGCAATGTATTTTTACAGCAATACGATACAAACTACTCCTAATTATGTTGAGGCATGGCATAACCTAGGGATTTGTTACCTAGAAAAAGGAGACAAACCAAAAGCGCAACAAGCTTTCAGAAAAGCATTAACTTTCGATCCTAACTTTGAACTTTCGAAAGAGTTAATTAAAAAAGCGCAATGAGGTTAAACCCTAAAGTCATTCAAATCTTAGGCGACGGAATAATACCATTACTAGGTTACTTCTTATGGGACTGGAGTTTATATTTCATCTTGCTTTTCTATTTCCTAGACTTATTGACAAAAGAGTTATTACTTCACCTTAAGACAAAAAAGATAAAAATTATTCAACACCATAATGACCGATCATTTCTTAAAAAATGGGTTTTTAAAGGAGCTATCAGCATAATCATACTTAGCGTAAGTTTATTTCTCATTCATGTAACCATGCCTTTTCTCCATGCTGATTTTTCAGCTTCAAAAGAGATTATTTCTTTTTTGACCTACACAGAAATGGGAATACCACAAGGAATTCTTCTAGTACCACTTATTATCGCTATGGGGTATGTACAATTCAAAAATGAATTCATTAAACCCAAACAATACTTAACCCTAAAGTTTCAGCTTATTTGGAAACATCACTTCACTTCAAGTTTGATGATATTAGCAGGTGCAGGATTAGGTCTGGGTATTTCTACTTTTATTATTTTACCTGAATGGCTGTTTGTGATTACTATTGTTCTCGTTTCAGGAGTATATCAGTTTAGGAGCGAATAGACGTCAAGACTTAAAGATTCAAGATTGAAAGACTGAAGTACTGTGTTTGACTCAAATTACTTTACTTTTGCATATTAATAAATATTGTTGTTGCTGTTGATATGCAAACCAATACAATAGCAACTAAAATCCTCCAAAAAATGGATTTAATTTTGGACTTTAGATAAAAAAATGAAAATAGATAGATTGTTATAATCATTAAGAGAAATACTATTCCTGTCAAATAATATAAAATCGGACTTAAATAAGATACTATAAAATACATTACAAATCCTAATCCTAAACCAATAAGTAGAAAGATAAATATTTTTGAGATTTTCTTTATTAAATTATCATTCATCTTCAGTAAGTAAATATAATTAACTCCTTTAAAGTTAAAGAATTTATTATTCTGTTGTGTAATTTATTTGTTAAGTTTTTGGGTAGAACAGTCTCTGCAAACAGAAAAAGATATCACAAAAAAAGCCTGTCATTACTGACAGGCTTAAAATATAATAGTGTTTTCGCTTATAATTTACGAGCAACTTCTGTTTCTTCGAATGCTTCGATAACATCACCTTCTTCGATACCATCAAATTTGTAGATGTTTAATCCGCACTCATAACCATGTTTCACTTCTTTCACATCGTCTTTGAAACGTTTCAATGAACCTAATGTTCCAGTATGGATTACAATACCTTGTCTTATAATACGAACTCTAGAGCTACGTTTGAATATACCTTCAGTTACAAAACATCCTGCAATTGTACCAACTTTAGTAATGTTAAATGTTTCACGAATTTCAGCAGAACCAGTAACTTTCTCTTCAATATCTGGAGATAACATTCCTTCCATTGCTGCTTTGATTTCGTCAATCGCTTTGTAAATTACAGAGTAAAGTCGGATATCAATTTTCTCTTCGTCAGCTAATCTTCTTGCAGCTAATGATGGTCTAACTTGGAAACCAATAATAATTGCATCAGAAGCAGCAGCTAAATTCACATCTGCTTCAGAGATAGCTCCAACACCTTTATGTACAATTTTAACCGCAATTTCTCCAATAGATAAATTCTCTAAAGAATCCGCTAGTGCCTCTATCGAACCATCCACATCACCTTTAACAATAATGTTTAATTCTTTAAAGTCTCCAATTGCTAATCGACGACCAATCTCATCTAATGTAATGTGTTTAGTAGTACGTAAACCTTGTTCTCTATGTAACTGCTCTCTTTTGGTAGCAATATTTTTAGCTTCTTTCTCGTCACTTAAGACATGGAATTTATCCCCTGCACTTGGTGCTCCGTTGATCCCTAAAATAGAAACTGGTCTTGCAGGTTCAGCAGATTTCAAAGATTTACCATGCTCATCATGCATTGCACGAACACGTCCATAATTTCTACCAACTAACACTACATCTCCAATATTCAATGTTCCAGCCTCAACAAGCATGTTAGTAACATAACCTTTTCCTTTATCCAAAGAAGATTCAATTACAGTACCAGTAGCATTTTTATTTGGATTTGCTTTAAGGTTTAGTATTTCTGCTTCCAGTAATACTTTTTCTAATAAAGCATCAATATTTAAATTTTGCTTAGCAGAGATTTCTTGACATTGGTATTTACCACCCCAATCTTCTACTAATATATTCATTTGAGATAATTGATCTCTAATTTTATCTGCACTTGCGCCAGGCTTATCAATTTTATTAATTGCAAATATCATTGGTACACCTGCAGCTTGAGCATGAGAAATAGCCTCTTTCGTTTGAGGCATTACATCGTCATCCGCAGCAACAATAATAATAGCAACATCGGTAACTTGAGCTCCACGCGCACGCATTGCTGTAAAGGCCTCGTGACCAGGAGTATCTAAAAAAGTCATTTTTCGACCATCTTTTAACTTTAATGAATAAGCACCAATATGTTGTGTTATTCCCCCTGCTTCTCCATCCGTTACATTAGCATTTCTAATTCTATCTAATAAAGATGTTTTACCATGATCTACGTGTCCCATTACCGTAATAATTGGTGGACGATCAATTAAATCTTCTTCTTTATCTTCTTCTTGAACGATTGCTTCCTGAACTTCTGCACTTACGAATTCAGTTTCAAAACCAAATTCTTCTGCTACGATCTGAATTGTTTCCGCATCTAAACGTTGGTTAATAGAAGCAAAAATACCTAAAGACATACAAGCTGATATAACTTGAGTTGATTGTACATCCATCATAGTTGCAAGTTGAGAAACCGTTACAAATTCAGTAAGTTTTAAAACTTTTAACTGTAATTCTGCTTCTTCTTGTTCGTCCATTCTCTTTTGAGAATTAGACTCTCTCTTTACTTTTCTATTCTTAGCAGATTTAGACTTACCTCCTTTATTAGATAAACGAGCTAATGTGTCTTTAATCTCTTTTTGAATATCTCTTTCAGTAATCTCCGGTTTTACAAACTTTCCTCTGTTTCCTTGACCAGGCTTATAATTTGCAGGTCTAACAGTACCACCAGATTTAGTTGTTCCTGGAGCTTGTGGAGAATTTGCTTTCGCTGGATCAATTTTTTTAATACGTTTTCTCTTCTTACGAGAGTCGTTACCTTGACCAGGACGATTATTCCCTGAATTAGATTTTGCTTTATCTACAGGTAATTCTATTTTACCTAAAACTGTTGGTCCAGATAAAACTTTTCTTTCAGCACGAATAGTTTCAATTTCCTTAGGTGGCTCAGGTGTTTTTGGAGTTTCCTCCTTTGGTTTCTCTTCAACCTTCTCTACCTTTTTAGGAGTAACCTTAGGTGCTTGAGGCTTTTTGTTCTCAGGCTTATTCGATTTTACTTCCTGTTTCTTAGGTTTTTCGTACTTCTTTTTATCAGGTCTGGTTTTCGTATTTAGTTTATCTAAATCAATTTTACCAACAACTTGAACTTGCACATCTCCATCCCCTATCTTTACAGATTTAGGCTTCTCTTCTTCTTCAGGTTCTTCAACTTTCTTTTCTACCTTTTCTTCAGTAGAAGGTTTCTCAGCTTCAGGTTTTGTGATCTCAGGAGTGGCATTTTTTATCTTTTCAATAGCAGACTCATCCAATTCGTCTTCGTCAGAAAAAGAAGGTGCTTCTGTTTGCCTTGTATCACGAATAGAGATTGTCTCACGTTTCTCACGTTTTACACTCGTCATCTTAGACTGTTCTTTGATAGTCTGATCTGCAGCAAACTCATTTTGAAGTAATTGATAGTGATCGCTTTCCAACTTTGTGTTTGGATTACTATCTATTTTAACTCCTTTTGAGGCTAGGAATTCAGTTAATGTAGAAATTCCTACATTCAACTCTCCAGCTGCTTTTCCTAATCGTATTGATTTTCCGGCCATAAAATTATGCGTCCTTTTGTTTTACTAATTTCTGTTACGTTTCTGTTAACTGTTCCATATTTGATTAATTATCAAACTCGGCACGAAGAATTTTAAAAACTTCTTCTACAGTAACTTCTTCTAAATCTGTTCTTCTTACAAGATCTTCAACTCCTAATTCAAGAACAGATTTTGCACTATCACATCCAACTGCTTTAAGTTCATCAATAATCCATCCTTCAATCTCATCTGCAAATTCTTCTAAATCTACATCTTCAACATCAACTTCTCCCTCACGATATACATCTAATTCATACCCTGATAATCTTCCAGCTAATTTGATATTGTGTCCTCCACGACCAATAGCTAAAGATACCTGATCTGGTTTTAAGTATACTTTTGCTCTTTTTTCTTCCTCTGAAATATCTACTGAAGATATTTTAGCTGGAGATAAAGCTCTTGTTATAAATAATTGAGGATTACTTGTATAATTAATCACATCAATATTCTCATTCTTTAATTCTCTAACGATTCCATGGATACGTGAGCCTTTCATACCAACACAAGCTCCCACAGGGTCAACTCTATCATCATAAGACTCAACAGCTACCTTAGCTCTTTCACCTGGCTCACGAACAATTCTTTTAATTGTAATTAATCCATCAAAAACTTCAGGTACTTCTAATTCAAATAATCTTTCTAAAAACTCAGGAGCAGTTCTAGATAAGATAATAACAGGGTTACTATTTCTCATGTCAACTTTTGCTACAACAGCTCTAACAGACTCTCCCTTTTTAAAATAATCAGATGGAATTTGTTCTGATTTTGGCAACAATAGTTCGTTACCTTCATCATCAATAACCATGATTTCTTTTTTCCAAACCTGATAAACCTCACCAGTAACAATCTCTCCAATTTTCTCTTTATAAACTTTATAAAGATTATCTTTCTCTAATTCCATTATTCTAGAAATTAGATTCTGACGTAAAGAAAGAATGTTTCTTCTTCCAAAATCATTGAATTTAAATTCCTCTGTCAATTCTTCACCAACTTCAAAATCAGGCTCAATTTTAATAGCATCTGAATAAGCTATTTCCGTATTTTGGTCTTCCACTTCTCCATCGTCAACAATCTCTTTATTGACAAAGATTTGAACATCTCCTTTATCTATATTTACGATAACATCAATGTGTTCGTCTGTGTTAAACTTCTTCTTCAACATAGCACGAAACACATCTTCTAAAACATGTTGCATCGTATTACGATCGATGTTCTTTAACTCTTTGAACTCCAAAAACGACTCAACTAATTCCAAGCTATTCATACTGTTCTATTATTTAAATGTAATAATAATTTTTGTTTCACTTATATCAACCATCGGAAATGTTTTCTGTTCCACAATAGTTTGTTTTTTCTTTTCTATTTTGACAACTTCAGTAGTTTCTATCGTCAACTCATTCTCTGAAGCTAACTTCAAAACACCTTCAACCTTTGAACCGTCTTTTAAAAGCAACTCAACTGATCTGCCAATATTTTTAATAAACTGAGGCAAAACTCTTAACGGTCTATCAATTCCCGCAGAAGAAACATGTAATTCAAAGTCTTGTTCTTCTCTATCTAAATTATGCTCAACATTTCTTGAAACGGCCATACAATCAGATACAGAAACTCCTCCTTCATGTTTATCAATTTCAATTTTTATAGAATTAGATTTGGAAATAGAAATATGTACAAGAAACAATCCATTATCTAGCTCTTTAAATCGCTGATCTACTAATTCCAATACCTTCTTTTTACTAATCATAATTTATAAAAAGAGGGGACAATCGCCCCCTCATTTGTTAATCAATTCACTAATTATAATGCAAATATAACGGAATTTTTGAAAAAATAAACATTTTTACTGTAAATTATGTTATAATAATTCAGAACTTTGTAAATAAAATGCTAATTGAAATTCACGATAAAATCATTTCAACTCAAATTTTTGATAGAAAATTTGTTTGTGATTTAAATGCTTGTAAAGGTGCATGTTGTATAAAAGGAGACGCAGGAGCTCCACTTGATGAAGAAGAAGCAAACATACTTGAAGAAAATATTGAAAAAATCAAACCATTCATGAGAAAAGAAGGTATTGAAGAAGTCAATAAAACAGGTGTTTTTTATATCGATCAAGAAAACGATATGGCAACAACTTTAGTTAATGAGCAAGAATGTGCTTTTGTTTTTTTTGATGAAAAAGGTATCACTAAATGCGCTATTGAAAAAGCACAAAGTGAAGGAGCTATCGATTTTAAAAAACCCTTATCCTGTCATTTGTACCCAATAAGAGTTAAGAAATTTAATGATTTTACTGCATTAAATTATAATCATTGGGACATATGCGAACCTGCTTGTTCTTGTGGGGATAAATTCAATGTACCTGTTTACAAATTTTTAAGAGAACCATTAATTAGAGCATTTGGAGACTCTTTTTATGAAGAACTTGAAATTGTAAACTCGGAACTGAGTAAAAACAATGGTGAAAATAGCAACATTTTAAAAGAAAAATAATGAATCGAATAATTGCATTTGCATCCATCACGTTAATAGCGATAATTATCGCTTATTTCTCAACTAAAGATAAAAAAAAGCCACTTCCAATTATTAATCCTGTTGATCTCAACCAAGAAATGGTTGATCCTGAATTATTAAGAAAAGGCTATGGCCATACCATAGGTGATTTTAGTTTTACCAATCAAGAAGGCAAAACAATAACTCAAAAAGAAATCGAGGATAAAATCTTTGTTGTGGAATATTTTTTCACCACATGTCCAACCATATGTCCGAAAATGAACGTACAAATGCAAAGGCTTAGTCAGCATTATAAAGGAAACAATGATGTTAAAATATTAAGCTTTACAGTGAACCCAGAGGTAGATACTGTAGAACAAATGAAGAGGTATGCTGATGCTCATAAATCAGACCCAAATCAATGGCACTTTTTAACAGGAAACAAGCAAGAATTATATAATCTAGCAAGAAGAAGTTTTTTTGTTTTAAAACCTGCTGAAGCTCAAAATTTAGGAGATGCTGGTAATGATTTTATACATACAAATAACTTTGTTTTAGTCGACAAGAAAAAAAGGATTAGAGGATATTATGATGGAACATCAATAAAGGAGGTTAATCAATTAATAAGTGATATTGAACAACTTTTAGAAGAAAGATAAATGCTAAAAAAAGCTAAAAAACTAAGCTAACAAATAGAACATTTTGTAATTTTAGAAAAAAATAAAAAATTATGTATCCAGAAGAATTAGTAATACCAATGAAAAAAGACCTAACAGAAGTAGGTTTTCAACAATTAACAACATCTGATGAAGTTGACCAAACAATTAAAAACTCAGAAGGGTCACTACTAGTAGTGGTTAATTCTGTATGCGGTTGTGCAGCAGGAAATATGAGGCCTGGCGTAAAACTTTCATTAGACTCAGATAAAAAACCTTCAAAATTAACAACTGTATTTGCAGGGGTAGATGGTGAAGCTGTTAATCAAGCAAGAAAATATTTTTTACCATACCCTCCATCTTCTCCTTCAATTGCATTATTCAAAGATGGAAAGTTAGTACATTTCATTGAAAGACATCATATTGAAGGGGGATCAGCGCAAATGATTGCAGAAAACCTTAAAGAAGCATACGGTGAGTTTTGTTAGTAAAAAATCTACTAAATTCTTTCTGAAAACAAAATATGTTTAACAAAAAATAGTTGTTTTAGAAGCAATTGTAGATTAATAAAAAAAAATGTTATATTTGCTAACATTAAATATTGCGTTTATAAGATAGTTAAACTGCAAAACATAAGGAAATTAGATGAAATTTACACTTACATTACTGATTTTAACCTTGATTAATATTGTCTCCTATGGGGCTCTTTCTATAGAAGGAAGTTATCAAGGTAAAAACCTATATGTTCAAAATCCTATGGATGATGATGGATTCGGATACTGTGCGACAAAAGTTACAGTAAATGGAGACATTATGCCTGGTGGGACAAATATGGGTGCATTTGAAATTGACTTTTCTATGTTTAACATTGCTATCGGTGAACCTGTATTTATTGTAATAGAACACAACGATGGATGTAAACCAAAAATTTTAAACCCAGAAGTTTTGCTTCCTAGAAGTACCTTTAAAGTTTCGTCCATTTCTGTAACCAGTGATGGAGTATTAGTTTGGAACACAACAGATGAAAGAGGGAAACTACCTTATACAATAGAGCAATACAGATGGAATAAGTGGGTCAGTATAGGTGAAGTTCAAGGAAAAGGAAACGTAGGTTCAAATTTATATGAATTTCAAGTTGCTCCTCATTCAGGAGAAAATAAAATAAGAGTTGTTCAAGTTGATCACTCTGGTGCAAAAAGAACATCTGAAGAAGTTGGCTTCGAGTCTAAAGTTGGAGTTGTAAGTAAAAGTCCTACTAAAGTTAAAAATGTTATCAACTTTTCATCAGATGGGAAACCAGTCGAGACCAGATATGAAATATTTGATGCATATGGTAGTATTGTTAAGAAAGGTGTTGGTAGTTCTGTAAATTGCGAAAATCTTATTAAAGGTATCTATTATATTAATTATGATAATACAAACGAGAAATTCATTAAAAGTTAATCTTTTATAAAATAACTAAAACCCTGAAGACATCTCTTCAGGGTTTTTTTATGTCTTAAAATTAAAACCATGATCAAAAAAATTGAACACTTAGGTATTGCGGTAGAAAATATTGATGAATCTTTAAAAATCTATGAAAAACTACTTGGTACAAATTGCTATAAAATTGAAGAAGTAGAATCAGAAGGGGTAAAAACTGCTTTTCTTCAAATTGGAGAATCTAAAATTGAACTGTTAGAAGCAACTAACCCTTCTTCTCCAATTGCTAAATTTTTATCAAAAAAAGGCAAAGGAATACATCACATTGCTTTTGATTCTTCAGATATTGATGAAGATATAAAGCGACTAAAAAGTGAAGGGTTTAAACTTATACATCAAACTCCAAAAGACGGTGCAGATAATAAAAAGATTGCATTCCTTCATCCAAAGTCGACAGATGGAATATTAGTAGAACTTTGTCAAGATAAATAAGTAGAAATAAAAAAGGTTTGTCAAATAAAATGACAAACCTTCTCAACTTTATTTAAAGATCTTAAAATATTGACCTAATTAATTTCTGAAAAACCTGTGAACTTTACTAAAGCTTCTGGAATTTTAACTCCTGATTCGCTTTGGTGGTTTTCTAATAATGATGCCACTATTCGAGGGAGTGCTAAAGCACTTCCGTTTAATGTATGACATAAATGATTTTTCTTATCTGACCCTTTAAATCTTAGCTTTAATCTAGATGACTGAAAAGTATTAAACATCGAAACTGAACTTACTTCTAACCATTTCTCTTGCGCTGCTGAGTACACCTCAAAATCATACGTTAATGCAGCTGCAAAACCAGTATCTCCTCCACATAACCTTAAAACTCTGTAATGTAAACCAAGTTTTTCAAGCAACCCTTTTACATGACTTACCATCTCTTCTAATGCTTTTTCCGAATTAGAAGGATGCTCTATACGAACAATCTCCACTTTATCAAATTGATGAAGACGATTTAATCCTCTAACATCTTTACCATAAGAACCAGCTTCTCTTCTAAAACAAGGAGTATAACCTGTCATTTTTATTGAAAAATCATCTGATGGTAACAAAATATCTCTATATATATTTGTTAATGGAACCTCAGCAGTTGGTATTAAGTATAAATCATCTTCATTGATATAATACATTTGACCTTCTTTATCAGGTAATTGACCCGTTCCATATCCACTAGCCTCATTTACAACTAAAGGCGGAGTATATTCATGATAACCAGCTTTTTCGGCTTCTTCTAAGAAAAACGATATCAAAGCACGTTGAAGTTTAGCTCCTTTACCTTTATAAACAGGAAAACCTGCTCCGGTAATTTTAACTCCTAACTCAAAATCAATTAAATCGTACTTTTTTGCAATATCCCAATGAGGTAAAGCAGTAAAGTTAAACTCTGTAGCACTTCCAACTTCTTCAACAGTTACATTATCTTTTTCACTTTTGCCAGCTGGTACAATTGCATTAGGTACATTGGGTAGCTGATATAAAAGATCAAGGATTTGTTTATCAAAACCTTCCACTTCAGCTTTTAAATGGTTTTCTTTATCTTTAAGTTCAGAAGTCTTCGTTTTAATTTTATTAGCTTCTTCTTGCTTACCTTGTTTAAAAAGCATTCCAATCTCTTTAGAAAGAGAGTTAAGTTCTGCAGAAACCTTCTCTAATTCTGTTTTACCATTTCTCCATTTCTGATCAACTAACAACAAATCATCAACGATAATAGAAGCATCAAAATTTCTTTTTTTTAAGCCTTCAATAACGGCTTCTTTTTCAGTACGAATACGCTGTATTTCTAACATTTATTGTGTTTTTAGTATACGTTTTATATTTCTTATTATAATTCACAAAATTATTGAATCCCTTGCATTGAGCAAAGGTTAAAGTATAATCCTTTTTTTGAAATTAAATCATCATGAGTGCCCATTTCTTTAATTTCACCTTTGGAAAGTACTATTATTTGATCCGCATTTCTTATAGTACTTAAACGATGAGCTATTACCAAAGAAGTACGCTCTTGCATCAATTTATCTAAAGCATCTTGTACGAGTTTTTCAGACTCTGTATCTAATGCCGAAGTTGCTTCATCTAAAATCATTATTGATGGGTCTTTTAAAACAGCTCGAGCAATACTCATTCTTTGCTTTTGTCCTCCAGACAGCTTATTACCTCTCTCTCCAATATTAGTATCGTATCCATTTTCAAGATTCATTATAAAATCGTGTGCATTGGCAATTTTAGCAGCAGCAACAATTTGTTCATCGCTTGCTTCATTTGTTCCAAAGCAGATGTTGTTTTTAGCTGTTTCATTAAACAAAATCGATTCTTGCGAAACAATACCGATGTGACTTCTTAAGTCTCTAATAGCTGCTTGTCTTATATTTACATCATCAAATAAAATCTCTCCTTCTACCACATCGTAAAACCTTGGTAGCAAATCAGAAATAGTCGACTTTCCACTTCCAGACTCCCCTACTAAAGCATAGGTTTTACCTTTAGGGATAGTAAAATTTATATTTTTTAAAACATACTCATCTTTGTACTTAAAAGAAACATTATTAAAAGTAAGGCCTTTTGTAAGTTCTTTTAATTTAATTGGATTTTCTACTTCATGAATCTTCTCGTCGGTATTAAGAATTGTATTAATCCTATCAATTGAAGCTTTTGTTTTGTTCATGTAACCAATAGAGTTGGATATCCCTTGAATTGGTCGAAGCAATTGAGAAAAAACAACTATAAAAGCAATAAATTTTTCTCCTGTTAAACTTGAAGTGCCATCTGCATCTAATATCATACTTCCACCAAACCAAACGATACACACCATTACAAAAGCACCTAAAGTTTCATTTAAAGGAGAAGATAAATCTTTTTTTCTGAACGTTTTGGTGATAAGTTGTTGGTGTTTTAAATTGATTTTTTTGAAACCATTTAAAACTTCAGGAATCGCATTAAATGCTTTAATTATTCTAATCGCTCCTAACCCTTCTTCGATTGCGGAGTTTAAAACACCCATTTGATGCTGCCCTTCCTTTGCTGTCTTTTTCAAACTCTTTCCAATTCTACTTATAACCAACGCTGATATAGGTAATAAAATAAAAGAGAATAAGGTCAACGAAGGACTCCAATAAAGCAAAACACTAATATGAATCACGATAGAAATTGGCTCTCGATAAACCAACTCTAAAACACTAACTACAGCAACTTCAACTTCACCAACATCACTATTCATCCTTGACATTATATCCCCTTTTCTTTCTTCTGAATAAAAAGAAAGAGGAAGGTGAAGAGCTTTATCAAACAATTTATTCCTAATGTCACGAACAACTGCCATTCTCATTTGAGACTGATGATAAACAGCTCCGTAACGGAAAAAGTTCTTCAAGAAAAATGCAGAAACAACAGACAAACAAACAAATAACAATGCCTTTTTAGGATCTTCTGCTACCATACTTTGCATAAAGTAATTGTAGTATTCAGATATATATTTAAAAAATTCTATAAATCCTCCAGAATAAATTGGTTCAACAGCTTTTTGAACTTTTTCCTCAGGGTCTAAAAATATTATTTGTAAAAATGGGATAAATAAAATCAATGAAATAATATTAAAAATTGTGAACAGTAGATTACATACTATTACTAATACGGCAGTCATTTTGTATGTAAAAGCATACTTATGTATTTCAAAAATTTCTTTCATTGTGATACCGTGTCGATTTAAACACCTTAATTAATAACTCTATAAAACACAAATATAAGTTTTTGTTTACCTTTTTTGATTCCATAGCCAACAATTCTTTACTTTTGTAACATGGGATCAATAAGACAAAATAAAATTGAAGGGGTTATCTTAGAAGAATTATCTGTTCATTTTCAAAGAAATGCACGTGAAATTTGTTTAGGTGCAATGGTAACTGTTACTGTAGTCAGAGTAACAGCTGACTTATCTCTTGCAAAATGTTACCTAAGTATATTTGCAGGTCCAGATAAAAATGAAGTAATTGAAAATATTCGAGAAAATTCAAAATCAATAAGAGGTGAAGTAGGAAAGCGATTAAAAAACATGCGTAAAATTCCTGAGTTATTATTTTATATTGACGATTCGTTAGATTACGCAAGTCAAATTGACGCTCTTTTGAAAAAGGGTTAATACAAACTTATACTAAAAAAACCTATTATTAACGTTTCTTTATACATAGCAAGACGTTATCTTTCTTCCAAAAAAAAGAAGAACGTTATTAATTTAATCACCCGAATATCAGTTATTGGTATCGCAATAACTACTGCTGCTTTAGTTATTTTACTTTCCGCTTTTAATGGAATTGAATCAATGATTGAAAAACTTTACTCAGAGTTTGATACAGATTTAGTGATTAGAAGTAACAAAGGTAAAACTTTCGAGGAGGAAAGTCTAGACTTAAAAAGTATTATTGCCATAGATGAAGTAGAAGAAATTTCAAGAGCAGTAGAGGAAATCGTTGTACTCAAAAAAGAAAAAAAGTGGGTAAATGCCAAAATATTTGGAGTAGACTCCACTTATCTATTTATGGCAAATGTAGCAAACCACCTTGTTGATGGAGAAGCGTTTATTGAACAACAAAATATTCCAATGGGAATAATTGGAGCAACTCTTCTTGATAAATTAGAAGGTTACATTCCAGATAATAGTTATGAATCATTACTCGTTTACGCTCCAAAAAGAGAAAGTAAAATGAAGATAACTTCAAACCCATTTAATTCTGAAAGAATAATGATTTCTGGAAGAATAAATTATAACAAAGAAGTTAACTCTGAATCATTAATCTTACCTCTAGAATTTGCTCAAAAAATTCTAGATTATTCAACTGATATAACAGCAGTTTATGTTGATGTTAAAAATGGTTCGAATAACGAAGATGTAAAAAACAAAATAAAAAAAACTATTGGTGATGATTTTTCAGTTAAAACCAATTATGAAAAGAATGAAATTATTTTCAAGACAAGTAAGTCTGAAAAAATAATCGTTATTATTATTCTAATTTTCATATTTATATTATCTGCCTTTAACCTTGTTGCATCTTTAACAATGTTAATTATTGAGAAAAAAGACAACATAAAGACGCTTGAAAACATTGGACTTAATAAAAATAAGGTTTTTAAAATATTTTACTATGAAGGTATGCTGATCGCAATTAAAGGAATTGTGATAGGTCTGATTATAGGTTATGGTATTTGTTTTATGCAACTATTCGGAGGCGTTTTAGAAATGCCTAATTCCAATGGTGAAATTTTCCCCATACAACTTAAAATTTCAGATGTAATCCTTATCCCGTTATTGGTATTCTCTTTAAGCTTTTTAGCTTCTTTTCTTCCTGCTAAATACTTATTAAAAACTAATTATGGAAAAGATTCCATGTAAATAGAAATTCATTAAGCGTATTTCTATATATTTGTTTAAAATCAATTATAAGTCATAAATATATGAAAATTCTATTGCGATGTCTCGTATTTATCTTCATTTTAATGTTGGGATTGCAATGTTCACACCGACCTTACCAACCAAATTATAATACGAAAACAAATCATAATGCGGTCGTAAAAGAACGAAACAGAATGGTTACTCGTCAGGCTAAACACGAAATAAAACGATCTAATAAACAAAGAGCAAAAGCAAGAAGATCTCGAAAAGCTAAACGTGAAAACAAAAAAGCTGCTAAATACGCTAAAAAATTAATTAAATAATTTTTTTGATATAGCATAATCTATAATACTATGAAAGCATATGTTTTCCCTGGACAAGGGGCTCAATTCAAAGGAATGGGGAAAGAACTTTATGATAATTCTCCAAAAGCACAAGAAATGTTCAAACAAGCCAATGAAATACTTGGTTTTGACATTATGAAAATAATGTTTGAAGGAACCGATGAAGAACTAAAACAAACTAAAGTTACACAACCAGCAATTTTTTTACATTCAACAATACTTGCAGCTTGTTTAGGTGACTCTTTTCAACCAGATATGGTTGCTGGACATTCACTTGGAGAATTCTCCTCTCTAGTAGCAAATGGCACTTTAAATTTTGAAGATGGGTTAAAACTTGTTTATCAAAGAGCCTTAGCTATGCAAAAAGCATGCGAAAAAGAAGCTTCTACAATGGCTGCTATTTTAGGATTAGAAGATGAAATAGTTGAAAATATTTGTGATGAAATCGATGGAATTGTTGTTGCTGCTAACTATAATTGTCCTGGACAGCTAGTTATTTCAGGTGCTTTTCCAGCTGTTGAAAAAGCATGTGAAAAATTAAAAGAAGCTGGAGCAAAACGAGCACTATTGCTTCCTGTAGGTGGTGCTTTTCACTCCCCATTAATGGAACCAGCTAGAGAAGAATTGGCAGAAGCTATTGAAAAAACAACCTTCAATGCTCCATCTTGCCCAGTTTATCAAAATGTAATTGCTAAAGCAGTTTCAGATCCAGTTGAAATCAAAAAGAATTTGTTAGTACAACTTACAGCTCCAGTAAAATGGACGCAAACAATGAAACAAATGATTGCTGACGGTGCATCAGAAGTTATCGAAGTTGGTCCTGGAAAAGTATTACAAGGTTTATTTAAAAAAGTTGATCGTTCATTTGCTTGCTCAAGTGCAACCATTTAAAAAATAGTTCATTCAAAAATATATGAAAAGCTGTCATTGGGCAGCTTTTCTATTTTAACCTCTTTTATTAGAGAAAAAACTAGTCATCAAGTCACTGCATTCTTTTTCCATAATTCCGTTAGAAACTAATGTTTTTGGATGATATAAACTATTATCAAACCTGCCAGCTCCACGTTTATCGTCTCTAGTAGCAAAAACTACTTTATCAACCTGTGACCAATACAATGCACCAGCACACATAACGCAAGGTTCAAGCGTAACATATAAAGTACATCCTTTTAAATATTTACCACCTAAAAAATCAGCCGCAGAAGTGATGGCTTGAATTTCAGCATGTGCAGTTACATCATTTAGTTTCTCTGTAAAATTATGCGCTTTTGCGATGATTTGATTATTAGAAACGATTACTGCACCAACTGGAACCTCACCTAAATCATATGCTATTTTTGCTTCAAGAAATGCTTGACGCATAAAGTATTCATCGTTGTATGGTTGTATCATAGTCTAAAAATAATCAATATGTAAGTACCGATAAATAATTATTAAATTTATTTACATTTGCTTCATGATGAAAGATGGAATTCCATATTTAAAAAAAGGAGATTTAATTTACATAACCTCCCCTGCTAAATCAATTGAAAAAGAACACGTTATTTTCTCCAAAACTTATTTAGAATCTAAAGGTTTTATAGTTAAATTAAGCCCTCACTGTTTAGGGCAAAATAATTATTTTTCAGGAACAGATTCGGAAAGAAGGAGTGACTTTCAAAAAGCAATTGATGATACCGAAATAAAAGCTATACTTTGCGCACGAGGTGGGTATGGAAGCGTAAGAATAATTGATGATTTACAATGGGCTGCTTTCTTAAGAAATCCAAAATGGATAATTGGATTCAGTGACATTACCTACTTCCATAATAAAATGAATGGTTTTGAATTACCTAGTATTCATGCAACAATGCCTTTAAACTTTTCAACCAATACAAAAGATGCTTTAAAAACTTTAACAAATGCCTTAATTGGAAAGTTAGAAGATTATAAAATTAAATCATCAACCTACAATAAATTTGGAAAAAGTAAAGGCATTTTGATTGGAGGGAATTTATCTATATTATATGCCTTACTTGGAACAAATGACGATCTTGATTATAGAGATAAAATATTGTTCATAGAAGACTTAGCGGAAAACCTATACGCAATTGATAGGATGTTATATTCATTTAAAAAAGCAGGAGTATTCGATAAAATTAAAGGTTTAATTGTTGGTGGTATGACAGACTTAAAGGACACAAATAACCCATTTGGAAAAAACTATCAAGAAATTATATTAGAAAAATTCACTTACAATCGAATTCCTATCTGTTTTGATTTTCCAGCTGGACATATAGATAACAATCAAGCGCTCGTATTTGGTAAACAAGTTAACCTTGTTGTAGAAAAAGACCATTCAACAATAGAGTTTTAAACAAAATACTGATTCTTAATTAAATTGAGTCTAAATAAGGCTAAAAACGTGATTTATGTCATGTATCTATTAAATTTGCATTATATAATATAAAAATATCAAATCTATGAGTAAGTCAGTTCTTTTAAAATCCTCTATTGCCAAAAAATATTGGATGGCAATAACAGGATTATTTTTATGCCTTTTCTTAGTAGGTCACCTACTTGGAAATTTACAGTTATTTTCTGGTGGTGAAGCTGGAAGGAGAGCATTTAATGCATATGCCTATTTTATGCAGACAAATCCTTTTATTAAAGTAATGTCTTACCTGACATACTTATCAATTCTTTTCCATGCGATTGATGGAATAATGTTAGCAGTACAAAACAAGAAAGCTAGACCTGTTCAGTATGCAATGAACAATGCAAAAGCTAACTCATCTTCAGCTTCAAGAAAAATGGCTGTTTTAGGTTCTATTATCTTTATTTTTATTGCTACCCACATGGTTAACTTTTGGGCGAAAATGCATTTTGGAGGGTTAAGTTTACATAAAGTTGAACTTTCAATTCCAGAATCAGAAGAAAAACAAGAATTGTACTTAACCACAAGTGGAAGCTTTTTATCTCCGGAACAAGTTGAAGTAAGAGACGGTAACCAATTTTACGATAAACAATTTGGATTAAAATTAGGAGAAGGATATAAAGATTTACATTCTAATGTAATGGCTTTTTTCAGTGGAAAAGATGTACATGGAGTAGAAGGAAATAAATTAGCTTGGTTAGCAGTTTTACTATATACTGTATCAATGGCAGTTTTATCTTTCCATTTAATGCATGGATTTGCTGCGGCATTTCAATCGTTAGGTGTTCGTCACCCAAAATATACTTCAGTTATTGCAAATGCTGGAAAACTATTTTCAGTAGTTGTTCCTGCTTTATTTGCAATTATACCATTGTATATTTTCTTTTCATAAGATAATTAGACTTTAAAAAATTTAAAAAATATGTCAGTTTTAAATTCAAAAATACCAGCAGGACCATTAAGTACAAAATGGGCTGATTATAAAAATAAGATTCGTTTAGTAAATCCAGCAAACAAAAGAAACGTTGACGTTATTGTAGTTGGAACTGGATTAGCTGGAGGATCTGCAGCTGCATCTTTAGCAGAACTAGGATATAATGTTCAAGCATTTTGTTTTCAAGATTCACCAAGAAGAGCGCATTCAATTGCTGCACAAGGTGGTATTAACGCTGCAAAAAACTACCAAGGAGATGGAGATTCTGTTTTCAGATTATTCTATGATACCATTAAAGGTGGAGATTACCGTTCAAGAGAAGGAAACGTTTACCGTTTAGCAGAAGTTTCTTCTTCTATCATTGACCAATGTGTTGCACAAGGTGTTCCTTTTGCTCGTGAATATGGAGGTTTATTAGATAACCGTTCATTTGGTGGTGCTCAAGTATCTCGTACATTCTATGCGAAAGGACAAACAGGGCAACAACTACTTTTAGGTGCTTATTCAGCAATGTCAAGGCAAATCGGTAAAGGTAAGATCAAAATGTACAACCGTCACGAGATGTTAGACATCGTATTAGTAGATGGTAAAGCAAGAGGAATTATCGCAAGAAACTTAACTAATGGTAAGTTAGAACGTTTTTCTGCACATGCAGTAGTAATTGCTTCTGGTGGTTATGGAAACGTATTCTTCTTATCAACAAATGCAATGGGTTCTAATGTAACTGCTGCATGGAAGATACATAAAAAAGGAGCTTATTTTGCTAATCCTTGTTTTACTCAAATTCACCCAACATGTATTCCTGTTTCAGGAGATCATCAGTCTAAATTGACTTTGATGTCTGAATCATTACGTAATGATGGTAGAATATGGGTTCCAAAGAAAAAAGAAGATTCACAAGCAATTAGAGAAGGTAGACTAAAACCTACTGATTTAAAAGCTGAAGATAGAGATTATTACTTAGAAAGAAGGTATCCTGCATTCGGTAACTTAGTACCTCGTGATGTTGCATCAAGAGCTGCTAAAGAAAGATGTGACGCTGGATTTGGAGTAAATGCAACAGGTGAAGCTGTTTATTTAGATTTCGCTTCTGCTATCGAAAGATATGGAAAAGAGAAAGCGATAACTATGCATTTAGAAAATGCTTCTCAAGAAACAATATTAGAATTAGGTCGTGAAGTAGTTAAATCTAAATACGGAAACTTATTCCAAATGTATTATAAGATTACAGATCAAGATCCTTATACTACACCAATGATGATTTATCCAGCAGTTCACTATACTATGGGTGGAATCTGGGTTGATTATAACTTAATGACAACAATTGAAGGTTGCTATGCAGCAGGAGAAGCCAACTTCTCAGATCATGGCGCAAATAGATTAGGAGCATCAGCATTAATGCAAGGTTTAGCAGATGGATATTTCGTATTACCATACACTATAGCAGATTATCTAGCTGACGATATTAGAACTGGAAAAATATCAACTGAACTTCCAGAGTTTGCTCAAGCTGAAAATGATGTAAAAGCTGGAATTGAACGTTTAATGAATATTAAAGGAACAAAAACAGTAGATCATTTCCACAAACGTTTAGGTAAAATAATGTGGGATCACGTTGGTATGGCTAGAAATGCTGAAGGTCTTCAAAAGGCAATTGATGATATTCAAAAATTAAGAGATGAGTTTTACCAAGATGTAAGAATCCCAGGTACAATAGATTCATTCAATCCTGAATTAGATAAAGCGAATAGGGTTTCTGACTTCCTTGAACTTGGAGAGCTAATGGCAAAAGATGCTTTAACTCGAGAAGAATCATGTGGTGGTCATTTCCGTGAAGAACATCAAACGGAAGAGGGTGAAGCAAAACGTAACGATAAAGACTTTACTTATGTTTCCGCTTGGGAATACACAGGTAAACCTTCTGAAGCTGTACTTCACAAAGAAGAATTAGTGTTCGAAGAAATCAAACTAGTTGAAAGAAATTATAAATAATTGACAAACTCATTTAGATATTATTTAATATAAAAACTTATTAATTATGAAATTAACATTAAAAATTTGGAGACAGAAAAGCCCTAATGACAAAGGTCAGATGGTTACTTATCCAATCGATAATATAGATGGTGACATGTCATTTCTTGAGATGTTAGATATTTTGAATGAAGAGCTTATTGTTAAAGGTGAAGAACCAGTTGCATTTGATCATGATTGTCGTGAAGGTATTTGTGGTATGTGTTCTTTATTTATAAATGGAGAAGCGCATGGTCCAGACAGAGCAGTTACCACATGTCAATTACACATGCGTAAATTTAACGATGGTGACACTATATTCATAGAACCATGGAGAGCTAAGGCTTTTCCAGTAGTAAAAGATTTAGTTGTAGATAGAGGTTCGTTTGATAGAATTATGTCTTCTGGAGGTTTTGTTTCTGTTAACACTTCTGGAAATACCGTTGATGCGAATGCACTTCCGATTCCTAAACAAGATGCGGATAAAGCTTTTGAAGCAGCGACTTGTATTGGATGTGGAGCTTGTGTTGCATCATGTGTTAATGCATCTGCAATGTTATTTGTTTCTGCAAAAGTTTCACAGTTATCTTTATTACCACAAGGAAAAGTTGAAGCGAAAGAAAGAGTATTAAACATGGTTAAAACAATGGATGAAGAAGGATTCGGAAATTGTACTAACACTGGTGCATGTGCTGTTGAATGTCCAAAAGAAATCTCTTTAGATAACATCGCGAGAATGAATAGAGAATATTTAAAAGGAATGATTTCAGCAGAATAAATCCATTTTAAAGAAAAATAAAAAACCGTAAGAAATAAATCTTACGGTTTTTTTATGAAAAATAACTTGTAACTATCCGTGGATTGTTTCTTCTTTACCGTAATTAGCAATAACTTTAGTTTCAAATTCAATCCATTCTTTCCATCGTTTATCAACATCAATACCTTCGCCATACTGACGAGCAAAACCTAAAAATGTGGTATAATGACCAGCTTCACTAATCATTAAATCACGATAAAATTTAGCTAATTCTTTATCTTCAATATTCTCTGATAGAACTTTAAAACGCTCACAACTTCTAGCCTCAATCATCGCTGAAAACAATAATCGGTCAACGAAAGCGACTTCTCGTGAGGCACCTTTTTTCATGAATTTGACTAACTCATTCACATAACTATCTTTTCTTTCTCTACCAAAGGTTAAACCTCGTTTTATAATGATATCATGAACCATTTGAAAGTGCTCAATTTCTTCTTTTGAAATTTCAAGTAGTGCACTAACCAATTCAGGTTTTTCAGAATTATTAATAATTATGGTAATACAGTTTGTTGCAGCTTTTTGCTCACACCAAGCATGATCGGTTAATATTTCCTCAATATTTGATTCTACAATGTTTACCCACCTAGGGTCAGTTGCTAATTTTAATCCAAGCATAATAAAATGAAATAAAAAAGGGGAACCTTGTTAAAGATATCCCCCAGTTGTTAAAATATTTATATTGTAAGACTTAGTACAATTCTAATTTTAGAGCTGAACGATAATCTTTCACTTCTTCTCTATTAATTTTATGTTCAGCATTTAATAGAAGATTCAATAAATAAACCAAGTTTTCTTGATCTTCAATTTCAATTGGATATTCATTCCCTTCATCGTCTTCATCAAACTGACCTTGAACACCAAAAGCTTTTCTGTCTTCTAAAAACTCATAAGTTAACCTTAAAACTTTTACAACTAATGGATCTTCTTCTTTTAAAGCTAAAGCTCTTAGAGCTTTTAAATCATCTATTAATCCAGAAGCTAAAACTCCTTCTTTTTCAACTTTAGCTATAATGCTATCCAATTGTTTATTTGCTGTTGCCGTTTTCATGTTATACTATAAGGTTTGTAAATAGAATTTCATAAAAAATTCCTTTTACAAATGTAATGAACTTGAATGATAAATAAACAATTTGAGCCATTTTTTGAAAGTATTTTCTATCATAAAACAGCACAAGCAAGCTAAAACATGAGAAAAGTAAGTCAATGCCTTATCGAAAACAGCACAAATAAATAACACAAAAAGATTAAACATCTTGAAAATATTAGTAACTTTGAGGTCTCAAAATATAGGATTATGTCGTTTGGAGTAAAAATATTTTCTGGTAGAGCAACAAAGGATTTAGCAAATAAAATTGCGAAAAACTACGGTGTATCACTTGGAAATGTGATTGTTACTGATTTTAGTGATGGTGAATTTCAACCATCATTTGAAGAAACTGTTCGTGGACAAGATGTATTTATTGTACAATCAACTATGCCTCCATCGGATAATCTTTTTGAGCTATTATTAATGATTGATGCAGCTAGAAGAGCATCTGCAAGAAAAATAATAGCTGTTATGCCATATTTTGGGTTTGCACGTCAAGATAGAAAAGATAAACCAAGAGTAGCAATTGGTGCTAAATTAGTTGCTAATATGCTTATGGCAGCAGGAGTGGATCGTATCATGACAATGGACTTACATGCAGACCAAATACAAGGTTTTTTTGAAGTTCCGGTAGATCATTTATTTGCATCAACGATTTTCTTTGATGAAATGAAAAAATTTGATACGGGTAATTTAATAATGGCTGCACCAGATGCTGGAGGTACAAAAAGAGCAAATTCTTACGCCAAGAAACTAGACATTGGATTAGCGATTTGTCATAAATCGAGAAAAAAGGCAAATGTAGTTGCCGAGATGACTGTTATTGGTGATGTAACTGGTAAAGATGTTATACTAGTAGATGACATGTGTGATACTGCGGGTACATTAACTAAGGCTGCAGATTTATTCATGGAAAAAGGAGCAAAAAGTGTTAGAGCATTCTGTACGCATGCTGTTCTTTCTGGTCCAGCATTTGAAAGAATTGAAAAATCAAGTTTAACTGAACTAATTGTTACAGATACTATTCCTTTGAAACAAACTAGTTCAAAAATAAGAGTTATTACAGTTGCAGATCTTTTCGGAGATGTGATTAAAAGACTTGTAAGTAACGAATCAATAAGTTCACATTTTATAATTTCATAATAAAAACAAACAAATGAAAGTTGCACAATTGAGCGGTTCGCCAAGAGCGAGCGTAGGGAAAAAGGATGCTGCCCTTACAAGAAGAAATGGACAGGTACCATGTGTACTTTATGGATCAGGTGAGCAAACTCACTTTGCTGTAAAGACAGTTGCTTTAGAAAAATTAATTTTTTCTCCAGAAGTTTATCAATTCGAATTAGAAATTGATGGAAAAGTGAAAAGAGCTGTAGTACGTGAATTACAACAACACCCTATCAAAGGAACGATTCAACATGTTGATTTCCTTGAATTAGACGACAAAAAGCCAGTAAGAGTTGCTTTACCAGTAAGGTTAACTGGAGCTGCTAAAGGTGTTATGAGTGGTGGTAAATTAATGCAATCTTACCGTAATCTTAAGTTGATTGGTCTTCCAGGAGCAATACCAGATGCTATTACTTTAGATATTAGCCCATTAAAAATTGGAGATTCAATTCGTGTAAAAGAAGTTGAAATTCCAGGTGTTACTCTTTTAGAGCCTGCTAACTCAGTAGTTGTAGGTGTTCGTATGGCCCGTGGTGCTGTTAAACCTGAAGGAGAAGATGAGGAAGAAGCAGGAGCAGAAGCTTAAAACTCTTTTTTATAAAAATATCAAAGCCAATTCAAATGAATTGGCTTTTTTTGTATGTTGTAAATTATACTGATTTCAGTTATTTATCCTTACTTTTGTATCTGATTTTTAGACCAAAAAAATGTTAATTCAAGTAGTAAAATCGAAAATTCATCGCGTAAAAGTTACACAGGCTGACTTAAACTATATAGGTAGTATCACAATTGATGAAGACTTAATGGAAGCCTCTAATATAATTGAGGGAGAACGTGTGCAGATTGTCAATATTAATAATGGGGAAAGATTTGAAACCTATGTCATTAAAGGAGACAGGAAATCAGGGACAATATGTTTAAACGGACCTGCAGCAAGAAGAGTGGCCCAAGGCGACACCATCATCATAATTGGTTATGGCTATATGGACTTTGAAGAAGCAAAATCTTTTAAACCAAATCTTGTTTTTCCAAATGAAGAAACCAACTTATTAAATTAATGTTTAAAAAATACTTATTTAAAGGATTAAAAACAGTAATACCCTTATTATTAGGTATCTATTTAATTTGGCATTCTTTTTCAAGTTTGTCTAGCGAAGACGAAATACAATTTTACAAAGCGATAAAAGAAGCCAATTACTTTTGGATTATAATTGGGCTATTATTCAGTATTGTTGCTTTATTCTCAAGAGCACACAGGTGGAAATATGCTTTAGAACCAATTGGTCATAAAACAAAATTTTGGCACAGGTATCATGCAATAATGATAGGTTATCTAATTAATTATACGATTCCTAGAGCTGGAGAAGCATCAAGAGCAGCAATGCTATATAAGTCGGATAAAATACCTTTTACAACTTCTTTTGGAACAATAATAGCAGAGAGGGCTGTTGACTTTATTGTATTAGCATTTCTAGGTTTATTGACCGCATTTATGTCTTATGATGATTTTTTTGAATTAATAGGACAGATTAAAGAATTTGATTTTGGTTCCACTAAAGAAGAAAGTAGTTCATCTATTCCTTGGAAAACAATTATTAGTTCGATATTGATCACTTCTTTTTTAATTGGAACGTTCTTATTTTTAAAAAGTAAAAAACTAAGAAACAAAATTTTACAATTTGGGAAAGAAGTTATTTCTGGGCTTTTATCAATATTTAAACTAGATAACCCAAAAGGCTATTTGTTAAACACAATTATTATCTGGGTTTCATATCTATTGATGTTTGCCCTTCCTTTTTACTGTTTGGAGGAAACCTCTAATTTTCCTTTATCTGGAATATTTTTAGGCTTTATTGCAGGTTCTATTGGTATTATTTTGACCAATGGTGGAATAGGAACTTATCCTATATTAGTTGGAATTGTTGTGGCATTTTATATTGGAAAAGATCATCCAGAACATGCATTTGCAATCGGTACCGCACTTGGCTGGATTATTTGGCTATCTCAAACTTTGTTGATGATAATTCTAGGTTTAATCTCATTAGCACTCATTCCTAATAATTTTTCTAAAGAAAATGAATAGACTATCCTACGTAGAAAATAAAATCTGTTCCATAGAGGATGCGGTTCAAAAAATTGCCATTTGGAAATTAAAAGGAGAAAAAGTTGTGTTTACAAATGGTTGCTTTGACATTCTTCATAAAGGTCACGTCACCTATCTAGCAAAAGCAGCAGACTTAGGTACTAAAATGATTGTTGCGTTAAATACAGATAGTTCTGTTAAAAGACAAGGAAAAGGGGATGAAAGACCGATCAATAATGAAGAAGCTCGTTTAACAGTTCTTGCATCCCTAGGATTTATTGACTTAGTTATTCTTTTTAACGAAGATACGCCATTAGAAGTCATTAATAGATTACAACCCGATACATTAGTTAAAGGTGCAGATTATGATCCAAGTGAAACAAACCCACAATCAAAAAAATACATCGTTGGATCTGATATTATTCGAAAAAACGGCGGTAAAGTAGAAGTCATATCATTAGTTGATGGTTTTTCCACTACAAACATTGTCAATAAACTTAAAAATTAACTTTATTAAAAAAACGTTCCAATTTAACTTCTTGATCTAATTCATTTCCTTCTAATAAATAATCAACAAACTCTTTTGCTAAAAGAGGTCCAATCATATATCCCTTAGTACCCAATCCATTAAATATAGCTAACTTTTCAAATTTTGGATGGATACCTATAATTGGTCTTCTATCTGGCGAAGTAGGTCTTATTCCTACTTGATGGCTAATAAACTCATATTTTTTTCGACTAAGAAAATTTAACTTTTCCAGCAATTCAGATTTACCTTCTTCTGTTGGCGTTAAATTATCCGTTTTCCAAACATAGGTAGCACCTAATCTAAATTTATTTTCTCCAATTGGTAGTAAGAAGCATTTACGATTGAGCGATTCCTCTGTTGGGAAATCAGACGAGGAAAGAGTTAAAACTTCCCCTTTTGTTGTTTCAACAGGTAAATTATTAAACCAAGGGTTCTTATTATTAGAAGAACCCTCACAAAATATAACTTGATCATAAACACTTCCCTTATAATCACCATTTAAAGGATTAAAAGCATTATAATCAAAAGATTCATTAAGTATTGCCCCTTTCTCACTTAACCATTTCTTCGAATTTTCTAAAAAGAATTTAGCATCGATATAACTAGAGTTTTTAATTCTACCAGTTCCAAATTCATTAATTGTTAAATCATACATTTCATCTGCTTCATCTATTATTTCCATATAATTTTTGAAGTCATCTCTTTGTTGTTTTTTTAACCAAAGCTCTTTTTCATGTATAGAGGAAAAAATTCTTCTAATTTGTATTGGTATAAAAAACTTAGCGTCAGTTAAAGTTTCAAACTCTTTGTAAAATGAAGTTAAATAAGGTATAAAGTCATCTACCCTCCAAGACTTTGTCATCCTCCTAAAAACTAAAGGGTTAATTTGTCCAGCTGCAACTAATGAGCTATGATTAAGACCATTATCAACTAAAGTCACATTTTTCCCTTTCTTAATTAAATGAAAAGCTACAGTGATTCCCGATAAACCAGCTCCAACAACTAAGTAATTTTCTTTTTCCATTATTTTGCTAATGCTAAACTTATTATACTGACACGAATTTCGGGATATTTTTTGTTAATCATACTAATTATAACCTCCAAAGTTGCACCTGTAGTAATCACATCATCAACAATTACAATATGCTTATATTTTTTATAATGATTTAAATCAAAAACGTTCTGGACATTATCCCACCTGGAAGCTTTATTATTTTTAGTTTGAGTAGAATTGTTTTTTGATCTTTTTAAAAAGGAGTCATCCACTTTTATATTTAATACATCACTAATACCATCAGCTATGGCTTTACTTTGATTGTAACCTCTTTTAAATTGCTTTTTATAATGTAGCGGAACAGGTATTAAAGCATCAACACCTTTAAACTTATTTGAATTTAAAAGTCTAGTACCTATTCTATTACCAAAAAATGAACCTATCTCTTTTTTATCATTATACTTCAAAGCATGAACGAGGCTTTGTTCTTTTTTACCTTTTTGAAAAAACAAATATGCGTAAGTTTCATGGACTAAACCTCTACCCCAAAAAAGCTCGTCTAACTCAGTAGACTCATCATAACGCTCAAAAAAAGTATAATTAAACTCACTTTCACAAAAAGAACAAATAAACTTTCTATTATTTAAAAGCTCCTTCTCGCAAATCAAACAAGTATTTGGGAAAATCAAATGAGACAAATCAATTAACTTTTTTTTTCCAAAATTTAAAATATTCATTAGCATAATTAGATAGTTAAAGGTTATTAACCTATATACACATTTTAATGTTTAAAACAACATTTTTTTTCCCTTGACAAAGGTAAAAAACTTGCATAAATTTATGTAAAAATGCTAAAGGTCTTTGTATTCAATCAGTTGATGAGTTTTCATTATTTATCGACAAAGTATGCAATAAACACTGTGAATATCTTTTGTTTGATGTTGAAAAGATGTAAACCGATTGTTACGAAAGGCTTTGCAAAAAAAATGTTCATAAGCTAAAAGTGTTTGTGAATTTCTTTCCTTGCTTTAGGAAAGAAAAATGACAATTTTTGTACTCTCACTTGTGAAGGAAATAACGATTGTTCTATTTCTTAAATTCACAAGAAAGAAACACAAAATATTTAAGAAAATAAATAAACATCAAGGATTAATATCCTTACACTGATAAATATTAAATTATATAAAAGAATGACACAAGTAGTAGAACCAATTTTAGAAAAAAACAACAGTAGATTTGTTCTTTTTCCAATTGTACATGATGACATTTGGTCTTTTTACAAAAGAGCTGAAGCAAGTTTTTGGACAGCCGAAGAAATTGATTTATCTCCAGACTTAATTGATTGGGAGAACAAATTGACAGAGGATGAACGTCATTTTGTAAAGCACGTATTAGCATTTTTCGCTGCTTCTGATGGTATTGTTAATGAAAACTTAGCAGAACACTTTTTATCAGAGGTACAATATACTGAAGCAAAATTTTTCTATGGCTTTCAAGTAGCTATGGAAAATGTTCATTCAGAAACATATTCTCTATTGATTGATACATATATAAAAGGAACAGCAGAGAAAGCACATTTATTTAATGCAATCGATACATTAGATTGTGTGAAGAAAAAAGCGGATTGGGCATTAAGATGGATTGATGAAGGATCATTTGCAGAACGTTTGGTTGCATTTGCTGCTGTAGAAGGGATTTTCTTCTCAGGCTCATTTTGTTCTATATTTTGGTTAAAGAAAAGAGGGTTAATGCCAGGACTATCTTTTTCCAATGAATTAATTTCTAGAGATGAAGGATTACATTGTGATTTCGCTTGTTTGTTGTATAATAATCATTTAAATAACAAGCTATCAAAAGAGCAAGTTCAAAAAATCATTACGGATGCTGTAGAAATAGAGAAAGAATTTGTTACAGATGCAATTCCAGTACGTCTAATAGGTATGAATAGCGACTTAATGGGGCAATATATTGAATTTGTTGCAGATAGATTGTTAAATGAACTAGGAAATGAAAAAGTTTACAATACATCCAACCCATTTGATTTCATGGACATGATATCTATACAAGGAAAAACAAACTTCTTTGAAAAAAGAGTTGGCGAGTATCAAAAAGCAGGTGTTTTGAACGGAAGTGATAAAGATGCTGGTTTTTCAATGGACGAAGATTTTTAAAATTATTATAAAAAAACACGAACAAGCATGTACGTAATAAAAAGAGACGGTAGAAAAGAGCCTGTAAAATTTGATAAAATAACAGCTCGTATCATCAAAATGTGTTATGGTTTAGACCCACTAGTATCTCCTGAGGCTGTTGCTATGAAAGTAATTGAAGGGATTTATGATGGTGTAACGACGACAGATTTAGATGATTTAGCAGCAGAAGTTTCAGCTGCGAAAACAATTGATCATCCGGATTATGCTCTTTTAGCATCAAGAATAGCTGTCTCTAATCTACACAAAGAGACAAAGAAAACTTTCTCTGATGTAATGGAAGACTTATACAACTATAATGATCCAAAAACAGGAGAGAGAGCATCATTGCTAGCTGATGATGTATATGAAATCATTATGGAAAATAGAGATATTCTAGATTCTAACATAATTTATGACCGTGATTTCAAGTACGATTACTTTGGATTCAAAACATTAACTCGTTCATACCTAATGAAATTGAATGGGGAAATCGTGGAACGACCACAACAAATGTTGATGAGAGTATCAGTAGGTATCCACAAAAACGATATCCAATCTGCGATCAAGACATATAACATGATGTCTGAAGGTTGGTTCACTCATGCTACACCTACTTTATTCAATGCAGGAACTCCAAAACCACAAATGTCTTCTTGTTTCTTATTAACGATGAAAGAAGATAGTATTGGAGGAATTTATGACACGTTGAAAAACTGTGCTAAAATCTCTCAATCAGCAGGTGGAATAGGTTTATCAATACACGATATTCGCGCCAAAGGTTCTTACATTAAAGGAACAAATGGTGAGTCAAATGGTATTGTTCCAATGTTAAGAGTTTTTAACGATACAGCTAGATATGTAGATCAAGGTGGAGGAAAAAGAAAAGGATCTTTTGCAGTATACATTGAACCTTGGCATGCTGATATTTTTGACTTCTTAGATTTAAAGAAAAATCATGGTAAAGAAGAATCTCGTGCACGTGATTTATTTTACGCTCTATGGATTCCAGATTTATTCATGAAACGTGTAAAAGAAAATGGTAACTGGACTTTAATGTGTCCACATGAATGCCCAGGTCTTTCCGACACTCACAGTGCAGAATTTGAAGCATTGTATACAAAATATGAAGAAGAAGGTAAGGGAAGAAAAACAATGAAAGCACAAGATTTATGGTTCAAGATATTAGAATCACAAATCGAAACTGGAACTCCTTACATGTTGTACAAAGATGCTGCAAATGGCAAGTCTAATCAACAAAATTTAGGGACAATCAAGTCATCAAATTTATGTACAGAAATTATTGAGTATACATCACCTGATGAGATAGCTGTTTGTAACCTAGCTTCTATTGCTTTACCAAAATTTGTAACTGAAGAAGGAACTTTTGATCATGATAAATTATTTGAAGTATCGTATCAAGCTGCAATCAACTTGAACAAAGTAATTGATGAAAATTATTATCCTGTTGAAGAAGCTAGAAATTCTAATGTTCGTCATCGTCCAATTGGTTTAGGAGTTCAAGGTTTAGCAGATGCCTTTATATTAATGCGTTTCCCTTTTGAATCAGAAGATGCACGTAAATTAAATAGAGAAGTTTTTGAAACAATCTATTATGCAGCAATGACAGCATCTAAAGATTTGGCAAAAATAGATGGACCTTACCAATCATTTGAGGGATCACCAGTGTCAAAAGGAATATTCCAATTTGACATGTGGAACACGACACCTTCAGATAGATGGGAGTGGGATTTACTGAAAGAAGAAGTAAAAGAACATGGAGTAAGAAATTCTTTATTGTTAGCACCGATGCCTACTGCATCCACTGCTCAAATATTAGGAAACAATGAATGTTTTGAACCATATACATCTAACGTATATACAAGACGTGTATTATCTGGAGAATTTATCATTGTTAATAAACACTTACTAAAAGATTTAGTAAAAGAAGGATTATGGACAAAAGAAATGCGTCAGACAATTATGTCAACAAGCGGATCTATTCAAAACATATCTTCTATTCCACAACACTTAAAAGATCTTTACAAAACAGCTTGGGAAATTTCACAAAAAGCCGTAATCGATCATGCAGCGGATAGAGGAGCATATATCTGTCAATCTCAATCATTGAACATATTTATGGAAAATGCAAACTTTGGAAAATTAACTTCAATGCATTTTTATGGATGGGAAAGAGGTTTAAAAACTGGAATGTATTACCTTAGAACAAAAGCTGCTACTGACGCAATTAAGTTTACCGTTAACAAAGAGATGGTTTACGATGAGTCAAGTCTGAAAGCTAAAAAAGAACAAGATGCAATTGCATGCTCTTTAGAAGATCCTGAAAACTGTGAAATGTGCTCAGGTTGATAACAATATCAATAAAATAAATAGAAAAAGGTAGTATCATTGGTACTACCTTTTTTAGTTAAACATAGTCTTTAACAAAAGAAGTAAAAAAGTCTTTTAACCTCAGTTCGACTAATACAACTTTTTTAAAGTGTTATAAATATCATATATCACTATTTTACAGCCAAAAGCCATTTTTGTAGGTTAATTTAAATTCTGATAACGACGTTATATTATTCGAATCTAAGGTTTTTAAGTGTTTAACTTGTAGTCTAAACACTATTTAGTATTTTTACATAAAATATACAAAAATTATGGGTTGTTCTAATTGTAGTTCTGAGGGTGGAAGTCCTCGTGGATGTAAGAATAATGGTAACTGTAGTTCTGGTGGATGTAACAAATTAGAAGTGTATGATTGGTTGGCAAACATGGTTTTACCATCGAATCAAACACCTTACGATATAGTTGAAGTACGATTCAAAAACAGTAGAAAGAATTTCTACCGCAATAGTAAAAGTCTATCTCTTCAAGGAGGAGATGTAGTTGTTGTTGAAGAAACATCTGGATACGATGTTGGAGTAGTATCAATTGTAGGAGAATTAGCCAGAATACAAGTTAAAAAGAAAGAAACTAATTTCAAGCCGGTAGAGGCAAAGAAGATTCATCGAATAGCTTCTCAGGAAGACATTGATAAATGGGTTAAAGCAAGGTCTAAAGAGAATGACCTAATGCAACGATCTAGAACAATGGCGATCAACTTATCTCTTGAAATGAAAATTTCTGATGTTGAATATCAAGGAGATATGTCTAAAGCTACTTTCTATTATACTGCTGAAGGAAGAGTCGATTTTAGACAGTTGATAAAAGACATGGCTGAAGCTTTTAAAGTTCGTATTGAAATGCGTCAGATCGGGTCTAGACAAGAAGCTTCAAGATTAGGTGGAATAGGATCGTGTGGAAGAGAGTTATGTTGCTCTACTTGGTTAACTGATTTTAGATCGGTATCTACTTCTGCTGCTAGGTATCAACAACTTTCATTAAACCCACAAAAGCTGGCTGGACAATGTGGAAAACTGAAATGTTGCCTGAACTATGAGCTAGACATGTATATTGATGCAATGAAAGCATTTCCTAAACCAGATACAAGACTAAAAACTGAGAAAGGTAATGCTTATCATATTAAAACCGATGTCTTCAAAAACCAAATGTGGTATGTATACGAAGGCGAAAGTAATTCTGGTTTAATTGGTTTAACTCCTGAAAGGGTAAAAGAAATTTTTGAAATGAATAAGGAAGGTAAAAAGCCTGCCGAACTTAAGGATTTTGTAGATCAAGTTGATATCCCTTTACCAGATTACTCTAATGTTGTTGGACAGGACAGTTTAAACAGATTTGAAAATTCTTTTAAAAAGAAAAAGAAAAAGAAGTCAAAACCAAAAAACCCAAACAATAAGACATCTGTTCAAGCAAACAAAAACGATGTTGATACTAATAATAAGGACAATAGAACAATAAAAAAAGTTTTTAAAAAGCCAACTCAGGATCAGAATAATAAAAAAACAGATGGTGAAGTTGTAGGAGAACAAAAACCTAGACCATATAAAAAAAGAAGGAATAATAATAACAGGAATAAAAATAAAAACACTAATCAAGTGAACGATGAAAAGAATACTAATTCTTAAATTTATTACGTTATTAGGAGTTGCTCTTTTCTTCAATAGTTGTGGAAAGCAACCGTTTTATGAAAAAGTTTATTCTTTTGAAAATAAGGAATGGAACCAACAAGTTAAACCTTCCTTTACTGTTGATATTAAAGATATAAATCAAGAATATAATTTTATTGTAACATTAAGAACAACCACAGATTATAAATACAGCAATCTTTGGATTTTCATGAATACAGAAACTCCAAATGGGGAAAAAGCTAGAGAGCCTTTTCAAATACCTATTACTTACCCTGATGGCTCATGGGTTGGAACCAAAACAGGAACTATAGTTGAACACCCTCTTCGTTTTAATAAAAGAAAAATGCCAATAGCTGGTAAATATACCTTTGTACTAGAACAAGGAATTACAGAATCAGATATTGATGAAGTATTAGATATCGGTTTTAGAGTGGAAAAAGTAGAAATAAAAAAACAATGAATATAAATCCTTGTTGGGTTAATAAGAAAAATTTTATAGTACATTTGTATTATGAACGCTTCCAGTTCATAAAATGAAACCATTACTTTCTTAGGAGAGTAATGGTTTTTTAGATTAAGTTGGCGTTCCATTTATTGGATAAATATCCAATATTTAAACAGAGTCATGATTTAAAATGAATTAAATACATGATTATCAATGCTTTAAACTTGTGGAATGACAATTGATTAATAAATAATAGTTATGATAATACGTTTTAACTTTATATTATTAGTAAGTTTTTTAATTGGTCTTCAATTAAAAACTGAAGCTCAGACTATCGAAACAATAGCTGGTTCTCAGGGTTTAGTAGGTAATATGAATGGGAACACATCCGTTGCTACTTTTAATAATCCTCATGGAGTTGAATATGACCACCAAGGAAATATATTTATTGCAGATAGATATAACCATTTAATACGAAAAATAGATACTGATGGAAATGTTACTACTTTTGCTGGAAGCGGATCTTCTGGAAGCTCAGATGGACAAGGAGAAGCAGCAAGCTTTAATGAACCATGGGGTTTAACAGTAGATTCATTAGGAAATGTTTTCGTAGCAGACACAAAGAATAATAAAATCAGAAAAATTTCACCTGCTGGATACGTAACAACTTTAGCAGGAGCTGGTTCTTTTGGGATAAAAGATTCTCCAAATCCTTTGATTGCAACATTTGGAAACCCAACTGGAATAGCAGTGGATAAAGATGGTAACTTGTATGTAGGAGATCATTTAACACATTTAATTCGAAAAATCGAACCTAACGGAGAGGTGACTACTCTAGCGGGTAATAGAAGTTATCCTAACAATTATGGACTTATTGATGGAATTGGTCAGAATGCAAGATTTAATAGGCCTTATGGAATTGAAGTAGATAAAAATGGAAACATATTTGTTGCGGACGAATGGAACCACGCTATTCGAAAAGTAACACCAACTGGAGTTGTGACAACACTAGGTGGTAATGGAGTTATAGGATCTCAAAATGGAGATGTGTCCTCCTCTTCATACAACTATCCTTGGGATGTAGCAATAGATTCACTTGGGAATGTTTTTGTTGCAGATGGATTTAATTATGTTATTCGTAAAATTGACGTAAACAATATTTCATCTACCTATGCTGGAATAATGGGAGTAACAGGTGCTATTGATGGAGATGTTCTAACAGGAACATTTAATGGAGCA
>Ga0228670_1000084_pt1 | contig 58007 bp, 55 predicted proteins | sample 85DmetaG_FD_182785 | JGI IMG/M metagenome (GOLD analysis project Ga0228670, IMG submission 182785) | Seawater microbial communities from Monterey Bay, California, United States - 85D | ecosystem: Environmental > Aquatic > Marine > Coastal | place: USA: California | collected 2016-10-13
AAAAAGAGTTACAAAAATATGTAACTCTTATCAACAACAGACCAAGGGAAAGGCTGTGATTTAAAACTCCAAATGAGGTATTTCATAACAATTCTAAAAGTTGCGTTTGACTTTAGATTCTAGATTTCTTACATTCTAATTCAAAGTGCACAATTAGGTAAAATATAAAAGACACTCATAATGGAGGTGCTTAAACCCTAATCCAATTACGAATGTCCTACACCCATATTACAGATTTTGAAAGTATATCAATAGAAATATATTTAAATGAGAAATTAAATTACTCTCAAATAGGAAGAAAGTTAGCGAGACACCCCTCTACAATCAAGAGAGAAGTAGAGAGATACAGGAGTAAGAAAACAGGAATCTATCATTCAAAAACAGCTATCAAACAAAGAAAACTAAAAAGAAGTTTGGTAAATAAGCAAAATAAGCAAAGGATTCAAAAAGATACTTTTCTTGTAAAATACATCCTTTCAAAGATAAAAAGGTACCGGTCACCCGAACAAATATCTTGAAGATTAAAACAAGAAGAAGACATGATCATTTCTAAAGATACTATTTATCTGTATATGTACCAACATCACCCTGAGTTAGTACAAAAGTACTTCAGGAGAAAATGAAAGAAGTATCAGAATAGGAGAAAAGAAAAGTATCAATTACATAATAGAAAAATGATAGAACACAGACCAAGTATAGTAGAAACAAGAGAAAGAATATGAGACTGGGAATGAGATACTATCATTGGAAGAAGATGATGAAACAAAGAAGTCATACTCACCAATGTAGAGAGAAAGTCTTGATACCTCCTTGCAAGTAAAATACCAAATAAATCTGGAAACTCGGTACTTGAATGAACGATACATCTTTTCAAGTATATTCCAAAATACAAACAAAAGACGATGACTTATGATAATGGGAGGGAGTTCTCTCTCCATTCTCTCATAGAGTATGAAACAAACCTAGAAGTATATTTTGCTGACCCTTACTGTTCTCGGCAACGATGATCCAACGAAAATACCAACTGACTCCTTAGGCAGTTCCTACCTAAAAAGACTGACTTTCAGTCAGTCTCAAACAAACAGTTGAAAAAATATGTAAAGCTCATAAACTCTAGGCCAAGAAAACGTCTCAATTATTTATCTCCATATGAAGTCTTTTACAATAATTAAATTGTGCACTTCCTTTTAGAATCTACCTTTATATTTTTTCTACTATTTTTTCGCCAGCTTTTATCCATTCGTCTATTCAACCTGCTAAATCTTTTACAGAAATGAATCACTTATTTTTCATAATATCAACAGCTGACTTTGTTCTACTTCAATGCCAACAATATATTAAGTACATTTTATTTTTATCTAGTTTCTCAATCTGATATTCAAATAAAGGATGTCAAAATACAATATACTTATTTGTTCATGGAATGACTCAAAACTGCTCCCACTCTTCCTTCGTTCTTATGTCAATTAAACAAACCTCTTTGTTTTGTAAGGTTTGCCTAAATTCTTGTACCGTAAGTTCTCAAAATTTATTATCCATAATTGTATAGCAATAAGTTATATATAAAACATCTATATTAGACTACCTCTTAATACCCATTTATCTAAATCAATAATTTTCACTACTACTATATCTCAAACTTTTATTCATTCTTTTTTTTCAAAGAATACTTCTTTAAAATTTCTGGTTCTTCAAAAAAATTGATTATCTTTTTCTCAGCTAATAAGAATATCCTCTTCTCTTCCGATCATAAGTTCTGATCTCTTCCCTACATTCTGCTTCATAAGGTTATTGAGTATATGCCACCTTTCGGCTTTTGTTTTATCTGGAACATCATCTGGATAGAGTTTTGCTGCGATGGTTCATGGTCTCACACTATATCTTGCATTGTAAACAAAGTCGAATTCACACTCTTCTATTGCATCTAGGGTATCTTGAAACATTTCTTCTGTCTCTCAAGAGTATCAAACAATAATATCAGTAGAAATAGAAAATAATGGATCTCTACTTCTAAGATATTCAACCTGCTTTTTAAAGTCTATATACGAATGTTTCCTGTTCATTTTCTTCAGTACTTGGTTATTTCATGACTGAAGAGCAAAATGAAGATAGTTACAAGGTGACTTTAAATCAAAATGAGAAGCGAGGATATCAGATGTCATGTCATGAGGATTACTAGAGGTAAATCTAAGTCTCTCAACTCATAATTGATCTATTGATTCTAGTAAGTCTCTGAATGGTGATTTTCCAATTCAGTTATCCCAAGATGATTTTTCTTCATTCCATAATTCTTTATCTACAAACTGTTTCCCGTAACTATTTACATTTTGACCTATAAGATTTATTTCTTTCGCTCATCATTCAACTGCTTCTTTAATTTCTTCTAAAATCTCTTCTTTTTTCCTACTTATTTCTTTTCATCTCGTGTATGGCACTATGCAAAATGTACAATAGTTATCACATCAAGTTTGAATTATTATTTGAGCTTGGTTTGGATTTTCTCTGAGTTGCTTTTGTTTTAAATAATCATCAAACTTATCATCAATCCCTATTGGTTCATTATATATTCTTGATAGTACTTGATTGAGATATTTTACTTCCTCTATTCTCAATGTAAAATCAAGGTTCGGGATTCTAGGAAAAAGTTTATCATCATTATTAAATATCTCATTTCCAGTATTTAATAACTCAATTTTTTTTGCTTTTTCTCTTTTTATCTCCTCTTGTATATATTTCCTATTCACACCAGTTTTCCTTACCATGCATCAAGTTATCCCTACTATTATTTTATTATCTCTTTTTTTGTTTTCCTTATCTATTTCTCTAAAAGTTCCAAAAACTCTATCTTCTCATTTTTTTCTTACACTACAGGTATTAAAAATAACCAGGTTGGCCTCTCTCCAAGATGATACCTTAACAAAACCAGACTGCATGAGAATCATATTTATTTTCTCACTGTCAGCCTGATTCATAGAACAACCAAATGTTTGTATATAATATTTTTTCAATTTTAATATAAATTAATCTTCTATTTGATAGGTTAAGCATCAATTATCTTTAATGAAGTCTTCAACTTCATTTCCAGTATGATGTTTGTATTTTTCTTTATAAACAATCTTTTTGATTCCACCTGCTATAATAGCTCTCGTACAATCAAAACAAGGCTGATAGGTAGAATATAGTGTAGCTCCGTCAATTTGTATTCCATTTCTAGCTGCCCACAGAAGAGCATTCATTTCTGAATGTATTTCATACTTATACGACCAATCATGATGATCCTTTGTATACTCTCACTTCCAGTAATCATTACAATTAATATATCAAGCTGGGGTACCATTATATCATGAAGAAAGCACTCTGTTATCTTTTACTATAATAGCTCAGGTTTGTCTTGATACACACTTTGATCACTTTGCAATCTCTCTTGCAATGTTTATAAAAATTTTATCTGATAGCATTGTTTTATTGCGTTACTCAACTATTAGAGACTGATTGAACCGCATCAATAATTTTCTTTGCTTCATCAATCTTTTTTGATGTTTCATCAATAAATTCTACTGCTTCTCAATATGTATCCTTAAGCTCATTATAAGCTTTTTCTGCTCATGATAGAGTGGCACGCACTGAGTCAATCTTTTCTTTGGTCACGTCTGCTCAATTTACTATATCATTTTTTAGATCTATAGCTCAACTCAATGCTTTAGTGTATGTATCAATAAGCTCCTGCTTTGTAGGAGTATCAGTTGATACCATATCAACATTTGATTTAAAAGTAAGTACAAATGAATTAAATTTCTCTAATCAAAATGACTTCCCTATAGCATCAGCTAAAACAGGAAGCTTAAATATAATAAGTATATAGAGAGTAAAAATTATAACAAAAAGAAGAATAAGTTTTTTCATAAAACAAAAAATAAAGCTATATTAATAAGTAAAATATAGCTTTAAAAAGATAAAAATCAAGTTTTATTTTTGGTCTTCAAATAAATCTGATGCATTAAAATTTTTCTTTCTAAGTGTAGTATTAAGATCTACTATTTGTTCATCTTTTATGAGATTTGCTTTTGGTTGCCTCAGCTTTCATTTTATAGCATCTATACTCATTTTTATATTTCCAAGGTTCCCCTCTGAGATTGGTAATTTTGCTAAATCAAAAGTTAATACTTCAGACTTTACCATAGAGTGTTTCCCACAATCAGAACACTCAATATCAATATTTATTGTATTTCCTGCTGCTCCAATAACGTCAATATTTTCATCAGTTACCTTAGCATTACATTCAGGACAGTTATAGTTTTGCACTACGGTTTCAACCAATCATTTTAGAGCTCAATAATTCATAAGCAGGATATTTATTAAGTAATAGAGTAATTATACATCATTATTTTAATTCTTTCAATACTTTTTCGATTCTTTCGCTTGACTTTTTATTTCAGAGTATGTAGATTAACTCCAAAGCTCAAGGTGAAAATGCTTCGCCGCTCAAAGCAACTCTGACTGGCCATAAAACTTGACCATTTTTCATTTCTGCTTCCTTGATTTTTTCTATAAAAATATTCTTTACCGCATCGACAGTCGTAAAATCACTATTGTTACCTAGTATATTTAGAGCTATATGGAGTCATTTTTTCACTATTTCTATGTCTGTAATTTTCATCTTTTCGTTCAATAAAAGTTCTTGATTCGCAATATTGTATTCGCCATAAAGGAATGATGTAAGTGTTTCAAATTCATCAAACTTTTTCATTTTGGTCCTTAATTCACCTAATATTTTTTTATTGTATGTTTCAGGAAAAGCAGAAATTTTCTCTAAAAAAGTTTTATTATATCTTGATAAATAGAGAGTAAGTTTGTTATATAGAGAATCAATATCTATATTTTTAAGGTAATGTGTATTAAAAAAAGTAAGCCTTTCAATATCAAACACTGCTCAAGCTTTATGTACCTGATCCAAGTCAAATCTTTCTATAAGTTCATTCATATTGAAAAATTCTTCTGTAGTCTTCGGATTCCATCCTAGCAATGCTATATAATTTATAATACTTTCAGTCATATATCATTTTTCTAAGTATGATTCTACTGAAACGTCTCAAGTTCTTTTAGAGAGTTTCTTTTTATCTATTCATAATAATAGCGGAATATGGGCAAATACAGGTTGTTCCCAACCAAATGCTTCATAAATAAGCACATGCTTAGGAGTACTGGGCGTCCATTCATCTCACCTAATAACGTAAGTTACTGACATTAAATAATCATCTACTACATTGGCTAAATGGTATGTTGGAAAACCATCTGATTTCAAAAGAACTTGATCATCAATATCTTTCGTATGAACCCTCACTTTTCACTTTATAACATCTTCAAAGACTACTTCCCTCTCTTTGGGTACTTTTAATCTTACTGTGTAAGGAGTTTTTGCATCTAATTTTTCTTTCGTTTCTTCTTGAGACAAATATCTGCAATGTCCATCATACTTTGTAGCTAGTCATAGTGAGGACTGTTCCTCTCTTAGATTTGTAAGTCTTTCACCCGTACAAAAACAATAGTAAGCCTTATCTTTCTCTATCAACTCAGCTATATATTTTTGATAGATATCCAGCCTTTCAGATTGGTAATATGGTCCATTCTCTCCTGGGTTATTCGGTCATTCATCAGGTATTAATCAAACTGATGCAAGTATTTCAAGCATATTTTCTACACTTCCCTCCACGAGTCTACTTCTATCAGTATCTTCTACTCTCAGCATAAATTTACCATTAAGTTTTTTGGCAAAAAGATAGTTGTATAATACAGTTCTTAGGCTTCAAATATGTACATATCAGGTTGGACTTGGTGCAAACCTTGTTACTACTGGTTTCATCTTCATTGATAATTATTTTATAAACTTTCTTCATTTTATAGACATATAAGAGTTTGTAAAGATTTTTAGTGAAAATATCATTATAAAAAAAGATATAAAATAAATTTTATATCTTTTTTCTTATTATAACCCATTTTTACTATATATTGCTTTTATTTTTTGGAAGAAGGTCTGATTTGGCTTTTTTTCATCATATGTTATTCTAATCCTCTTAATTAAGTAACCAATTCATACTCATAGTGCCGCTAAAGCAATAAGTACATTAATTCAAACTGTTCCTATAGTGATTACATTAGTTGATAATGAAGTAATTGAATTTATAACAGATAATGTACTTGTTCAAACAAAACCAAGAAATCATACAGCTCATCATATTATAGCAACTGAAGAACCCGCAAGCCAATTTCTTTTATCCTCTATTTTATCAATCGCTTTATCACTATATATTTCATTTTTTTCTATAAATTTCAATAATTTTTCTGGCTTCTTTAATAGTATTTTTTTAAGTTCTTCAATAGATTTTTCACTTAAGTTGTTTATTATATTAATCAAACCTTCCGCATTTTCTTTATTTTCTTCTCAGGCATATAAAAATTTATCAAATCAAGCTATACTTTTTCATTTATCATCATAAAAGTTTAAAATATTATACAGCCCTTTTTTATTTAATTTACTAGCATAATTTCAAAATAATTCATTCTTAAGCAATGTTTGCATTTTGTTATCTACCTTATCTTCATTAGCTTGATTAGCTACATTGATCTTTGCTTTTTTATCCACTTTAATTTTCTCATTAAATAGTTTCATCTCTTTAATGAGAGTTTCACCCTTATGTTTTTCTTCTTCTATAGATTTTTCTATAATTGTTTTTACAAAATTATATGAATCTGTTAAATGTTCTTGTTGTTTTTTTCTATCAATTTTTAAATTATTTCAGGTTGAAATATTTGCTTTCGTAAGGAATAACATTATATCACAATAAAAATCTTCTGTTATTTCTTTCTTTATAACTTGATTTTTTAAGGTATTCATTTCCTCTTTTAATCAAGTAAATAAAATACCTGCTGATCTACTTTTAACGTCATTAAAAAAACCAGCTAGGCTTTTTTCCCTCTTTTCAAACCTAATTTGTTGATTTTTTGATCTTTTACTGTTTGCTTTTTTTAATAATGTTCACATATCATTTTGATATGATTCTATCAGCCTGTCAGTAGTTGGAGTTCCATGTTTTAATTTAACTAATCATAATAATTTTTCAGTTAATTCATCGGCAGTAATATTTTTATCGTAAAGGTTAAATAAATTTTCTTTATCATATTGAATAAAAATATCAAAAACTTTATCCTTATTTTCAAATATAAATTTTTTTATATCTCTTGGAGAGTTTATTTCATATGATGAACTTTTTTCTTGTACTACATCTTTCCTAATTGCATTATAAAAAGAAACTACTTTTTTTAAGTCTTTATTATCTTTTGATTTTTTTCAAACAACAAATGAAGGTAAAGCAGCTTCTAATTTATCTATAACTTTTGCTGATGAAGAATCAATTTTCTGTTTTGCTTTAGTCTTAGGTTTAATTTTAGTTACTTTCTTCTCAATTTTAGAACCAGAAGAATCAATTTTCTCTTGACTATCATTAACTGTGATAATCGCATTATCAAATTCTTCATTACCAAGATGTTGGCGTAAACTTGCAGTTCCATCAAAGTTTTCATTATCTATATTTGCTTCTATTGGATCATCCTTTTCTATTTTTATAAAGCGCCCTCTAACACCAGCTTTTATATTATTTATCTTTTTTAGAGTTCCTGACTTTGCTTTTTTTGCTTTATTTAAAGCTCAATCTTTAGTATTACTTATACCTTTCAAAGCTCAATTAACTAATTTTTTCATAATGTTTATATAAAAAATAATAATTTCATAATCTATTATACCCTATTTTATAAAGTCTTGTCAAAAATTTAGACATATAAAAAAATAAAATACAAATAAATAATATATTTTGTAAAGTAAAAAATATATTATTTATAGTAAAAAAAGAAAATATTTGATATAATTATAAAGTATATTTTAACATATAACGAATAGAAAGAAATGATTTACTGACAAAAGAAAGAAATAAAAAGTACTCTTATACCTACAGTAATAGATAAAACACCAACAGGAGAAAGAGCGTATGATATATATTCTAGACTCTTAGAAGATAGAGTGATATTTTTATGAGAAGCTATAGATTCTACGGTAGCAAATACTGTAATTGCTCAGCTATTATTCTTAGAAAAACAAGACTCAAAAGCACCAATAACGCTTTATGTTAATACCCCAGGGTGACATGTAACCGCTTGATTAGCTATATATGATACGATGCAATATATTTCTTGTCCAGTTACTACCGTATCAATCTGACTCTCTGCATCAATGGGGTCAATTATTCTTGCTGGATGAGCAAAATGAAAAAGATTTGCACTTCCTCATTCTGAAATTATGATTCATCAACCTCTATGATGAGCTGAAGGTCAAGCAACCGATATTAGACTAGCTGCAGAACACATCATTCAAACTGGTAATAGACTCTACTCTATACTAGCTAAACATACTTGAAAAACTATCGAACAAGTCGAAAAAGACTGTGACAGAGATAATTTTATGACAGCAGAAGAGGCGCTTAAATATTGACTTATAGATAAAATCATAAAAAACAAGTAATATTAAATAAAATATTTCATGAGAAAATCAAAAAATACTGAAGTATTTAATGTATCTGATGAGGATAAAAATACACTTTTTGAAAAAACAGATACCCGTATGTGACTCTGGGCGAATTACATACTGATGTTTTTCATATTTTTATCAATAGTTGTTGTTTTCATAGATACTATTCCTGGTTTTATTGAAAAACACTTAGTTTTGATTTTTATTATGGATTTTACCATATCCATAGTTTTTTTGATCGAATATATTTATAGGTGGAAACACTCTGATCATAAGATAAAATTCCCATTTCGAGTGCTCAATATCTTCGATTTTCTCTCCTTTTGACCTATACTGATTTTTCTCTTACTTTTTGGTATCTGACAATATCAAGCACTATATTTATTTAGGATATTTAGAATTTTTAGACTTATCAAAATATTTGAGCTCATGAAAAGGATACCAATAGTCATGAAGCTTCTAAAGTGAATTAACAAATATAAAATAGAGTATATTGTTACTATGCTCGTTATATTTATTATTCTTATTTGTTGCTCTGCTGTTATATATCTACTTGAGTTTAACTATTGAGATGCTGAATCGTTCTCTTCACTTCCAATTACACTTTGGTGGTGAATTGTAACTATGACAACAGTAGGTTATGGTGATATGATACCATTAACCATATTATGAAAAATAATAAGTACTATACTTATGTTTTTGTGACCAGTACTAATTACAGTACTTTCATCAATTACGGTAGTAATTTTCTTAGAATCAGCCAAGATGGTGAACATCACATGAAAAAGAGTTCATTGTATAAAATGCCTTACAAAGAACGATCAAGATTCAAAGTTCTGTAAGAATTGCTGATGAGCGTTATAGGCTTACTTTTTCCTATCTTTTACATATCAAACTAGAAATCATATGTTTTCTGATTTTAGTATGCCAACTATATTCAAGCAATCATTTATAGTATCATTTAAATAGCTTTTTGTTTTCTCTATTCACATAAAGTATACAAATCACTTTTTTTCATCTCAAATACTTTTTCATGTTTCTTCTACACTTCATTCCACATCTAATAAATCATCCTTAATCTGAAATGCCAGTCACAATTTTTCTCAAAAAAGTGAGAGTTTATGAATATGAGTTATTTTTTCTGAGATAAGTATTCATCACTGTACTGCTGCCTTTATAAGGGCACCAGTTTTTCTATTATGAAGTTTCATTAGGTCAGAAATATTGATTTTTTCTGGATATTCTTCAAAGTACATATCGTCTATTTGTCATCAGACCATTCAATGAAATCCTGAAGAACGAGCAAGAAGGTTAGAGAGTTTTATTGAAAGGACTGGGTTTTTAATCTCTGAGATAATCTCAAATGCTAAAGAATTAAGAGTATCACCTATCAGAAGTGCCTGGTACTCTCAGAATTTCTTCCAAACAGTTGGTTTTCATCTTCTAAGCACATCATTATCCATACAGGGAAGGTCGTCATGCACCAAACTAAAAGCATGTATACATTCTAGTGCAAGGCAAAATTTAGTAATATCATCATCAAAGTTGATATCTTTGAAGTCTTTCCTTTGTAAGGTTAAAAAAAATTCTAGTGCTAAAATAGCCCTTAGTTTCTTTCATCATTCCAGTGCATAGAAGCATCATTCCTTAAATTTTTCAATTCAACCATGATTTACTTCTCATAGTAAAAGCCCTTTACTATCAAAGTAATCTTGTAAATATCTTTTCAAAGACTCTTCTATAAAGTCTCTTCTATCAATATACCAATCTGGAATCATCTTTCACATTATGAGAATTTTTATAAAATTATTTTCAAAAGTTCCTTTTTGATTCTCCAAAGAAATCTATTACTTTATCTAGTTCTTCTTCATCAAAATCAGGCCATTTTTTCTCAGTAAAATAGTACTCACTATACTCAGAATCGTAGAGTAAAAATCAAGAATGCCTTATATCTCACCCTGTTCTTACTATAACATCAACTACTGGATATTCTCAAGTATCTATATATTGCCTGAAACTTTCCTTATCAAGTGCTTCGGGATCTCATCATTCTTTTATAAATCTCTTAATTCCTCTTATAATTTCATCCTGTCAACCATATACAAGTGCAAGTATGAGTGTCATTCAGGTATTATTCTTTGTTTTATTTTTTAAATTCTCTAGTATTTGTTGAGTATCTGCAGGTAACTGAGAAATATCTCATACGGTATCAAATCTTAATCATTTTTCTATCATTTTAGAAAGTTTTGCTTCCGTTTTGTTTATTAGTTTAATAATTCCTTCTATTTCATCTTTGGGTCTTTTCTTAAGATTCTCAGTTGCGAGTCACCAAAGTGTCAAATACTTAATTCATTTCTGTGAAGCAAGTTCTAAAATCCTTTCTCAATTATCTGCTCAAGCTTTATGTCATGCAAAAGATGGAAGGAATTTTTCCTTTGCCCGTCTACGATTTCAGTCCATTATTATTCACAAATGTTGTATCATAGATTTCCTTTATTTTATAAACTAATATTAAAAACTATTACATAGTATTTAAACGACTATTTTATCTTCTGGTTTTATATCAAGTTTTTTATATACAGATATTGTCTTATTTTTATTTACTATATAAAGAATAGGAGAAGCAATAAATATAGAGCTATATGTACCTACAATAGTTCAAAATATCATCACCAGAATAAATCCCTTAATTGTTTCTGGTCCAAATAAGAAAATAGTAATAAGAACAAAAAGAAGGGTCAAACTTGTATAGATACTTCTCTTAATGGTTTCACCAACTGAAAGATCGATTATTTCTTCTAGAGTCTTCCCTGCTTTTCATTGTTTTCCACCATACTGCTTTAGGTTTCACCTTATTCTATCAAATATTACTATTGTATCATTTATAGAATACCCCAATATTGTAAGAAGTGCTGTTATAAAAAAAGTATCTATTTTGAATTCTGGGAAATATAGAGAAGCAAAAATATATGCTCAAGTAGAAATAATTACATCATGAAACAATGTAACAATAGTAATGAGTGAAAATGAAAGTACGCTTATTCAAGACACTACTCAACTAAATGAATATGTGACATAAAAGGTAATCGCTACTATTGCTATAAGTAATGTAATAATTGCTGTATTTTTTATATAATCACCAAAACTTTTTCAAATATTTGTATAGCTTTCCTCAATTATAGTTTCATCATTTGACTGTAAAACCTCCAAAACTTTATCTCTGAAACTTATTTTTAAAGCATCTAACTCTTTCTCTTCTATACTATTGTCAAACCCTACTACTACGGCAACTTTATTTTCTCAAGAAACTTTATATACGCTTACCGCGTTAATAACCTCTTGATTATCTAAAAGTATGCTCTGAGACTCTTTCGTTAGTACTTCCCTTATATTTTCTATATTTAATGATTGAGTGTAGCTATACTCAGCTTGTGTACCACCTGTCATATCAATTCAAAGATTCAACTTTGGAACAAAAATGAAAAAGAGTGATATTATAAACAGTACTGCGGAAATAGATAAATAAATTGATCTATTTTTTAAAACCTTCATAATAAACGATTATAATAAAATTAAATTTCTAGATTATTTTAAGAAAAACTAAGAAAAAGCAAGAATAACTTGTAAAAAGGCTCTTTTTTCATAGAGTGTTTTAGGTTTTTCATATTAAGTAAATACACAATAAATGATTAAAAATATAGCGAAAAAAGTTCTCGATATCTTAATGAAACTATTAATAGCTTCTACAATAATACTATGAGTACTTACTCTCTTTAAACCAGAACTTGTAAAGGACTTTATTGAATGGATAAAAACTATTATTGAAAGTCTGTGATATTGGAATTACTTAATTATCTTTATAACAAGCTTAATAGAAAGCTTTCCCGTTCTTGGAGTAGTAGTACCTGGACAAAATATACTCTTAATAGTATGATGATTTTTTTCTGAAATAAGTAGAGAAAACCTATATTATGTTATTCTAATAGCCAGTATTTGAGCTATCATATCTAACTATATATGATACTTTCTTGGAATATATTATTGAGAAAAGTTTTTTAAGAAATATGGTCTTTGGTTCGGTATTGGTCAAACAGAAGTGAGATATCTCAAAAAGTGAGTGAAGAAGTGGTGAGCTTGGGGAATTATAGTTGGAAAGTTTCATAACCTCACAAGAGCCTTTGTCCCATTTATAGCTGGTTCTATGCATATGCATCATAAAAGTTTCTTTATATATAACATCATAGGTTCTACTATCCGGGCAACTACTATTGTAGTTCTCTGAGTTGTATTTGCAGAGTATTACGAAGGTGTAATAGATTATTTCTGATATATTATGATGTGAATTCTAATTATTACTGGAATATATATCTATAAATTCAAAAAGCCAGAATTCCTCCAATACATGAAAGAAAAAAATGAAGAGATAGAAAGTATGACAAAATAAAGAGCATATAATAATATATACTCTTTAATCTCAATCATATAACAACTCTGCATTATATGTACTGGTTGGAGAGGATAGATTTGAACTATCGACCTTCATAATTAATTCAATGACGCTCTACCAACTGAGCTACTCCCCAAATTGTGTCAGATAATATATATAAAAAAAATATTATGTCAAATAAAAATTTATCAAAAAGTCTACCAGAGAAGTTTATGGAAAGAATATCCCAGTCTCATATTCCATCTGAAATTTCTATGTTGGTAAAGTGACTGCAAGAGAAAAGAAAAGTAAATATTCGTATCAACACTCTTAAGTCAGATGAAAGTAAAGTTTTAAATGAACTTAGAAGAAACAAGATAAAATATAAAAAATTTCAACCAATTAAGAACTGTTATATTATTGAAGATGCAAAAGAAAAAGATATAGAGAAACTTGATATACATGATCAAGGAAAAGTTTATTTTCAAAATATCTCAAGTCAAGTGCCAGTCACTTTCCTGTGAGCCAAAGAAAATGAGACGATACTAGATGTAACGGCAGCTCCAGGAAGCAAAACTAGTCAAATATCAGCATATATGAATAATACATGAAAACTAGTAGCGAATGAAATAGATCAAATACGATTTGAAAGACTCACTTATAACATAGATCATCTCGGATGTAAAAATGTGGAACTCATAAACTCTGATGCAAGAAAGTTGTGAAACCTATACAAAGAAGAAAGTTTTGATAGAATATTAGCGGATCTCCCTTGTAGTGCAGAGGGAAGAATATTTCTCAAAAATCATAAATCATTCTGATATTGGTCAGAAAAAAATATTATTAAACATGCTAAACTACAAAAACAAATCCTTTCTTCAGTTGTCCCTCTGCTCAAAAAATGATGAGAAATTGTATATAGCACTTGTACTATAGCACCCGAAGAAAATGAAGCAATAACTACTTGGCTTCAGGAAAGCTTCGATTTAAAGATAGTTCCAATTGCCATGGAATATAAATATATAAAAAAATGAATAACTCAGTTCTGAGATATTCATTACCACTCTGACTGCAAATATACTCTTAGATGTTTGCCAAGTGAAGAAACGGAAGGTTTTTATATAGCCAAGTTAAGAAAAAAATAATCTTTTCATAAGTATATATATGAGTTGAAAATCTTTATAGAAGTAACTGTTTTTATTTTCTAAATTTTCATCTATATAGACTTGTAAATCATTAATATTTTCTAGAACTGGTTTAAATTCTCCTATTACTATCTTTTTACCAGTTATATTCTGTCATTTTATATCCTCAAGTATACTAAGTTTTATAAACTCTGCAGATAAAGAAACAAAGCATTTTTCTAAGCTATCAGTTAGCTTTTTTTTATTCCATATAGAAGTGTTATTATTTATTCTCTCTTTGGTATCCAAATAGAAAGTATCTATAAGCTCTGTGTTAAAAGTTTTTCTTTCTTGTCATATTTTATCTTTTAGAGCCATATAATCCCCTATAATATCATCATGAATATCTTCCTCCTTGCTTCTATCAAAGTAACTAGACTTCAGCGCTCTATATTTCATATCTACAAATTCCATAACTCATACCCAGTCATTCCTCATGTATTTCCTTTTGAATACTTCTTTTGTAGCTTCTCGTTTAAAATCACGTATTAATCTGTATATACGATTTTGAACATCAAATATTTCATAATAGAGCGATATTACATTTATTTTTTTGACTGGAAATTGAATGAGTTTTCATTCTCAATATTCTGAAGAAGCAACTGAAGAAATAGAGTCAGCTTGATAGTCTGATATATCTACTATATTATTTTGTAATATTGGCTGATCTTGATTTTTCATAATATTTATTATAGCTTTATAATAAATATTATGAAGATTTTCTACTTCCAGAATGCTAGATTCTTTGTTCCTCAAGGAAAAATCAGATAAGTATTCTATGTTTTTCAGTCAATGAGAGCTCATATAATATTATTATACAGATACAAAGGTATATACCTTATAAAACATTTACTATCAAGTATCAAATATAGCTACAATATAGTAAAAATAATACTGCTCCTTCCACTCTGGTTAAAAAGCTTTTTTGAATAGTAAAAGCAGCTAAGAAAATAAGCATACTGGCTATAAAAGATATAGTAAGGTCAAAGCTCATTCAAGAATACCCTTCAAGTGGATATATAAATCAAGTAACTCACAAGATCCAAAGAATATTAAATATATTAGATCCTACAATTCACCCTATCGCCATATCAGTTTGTTTTTTAAACGCTGCTACAAGACTTGCTGCTAATTCAGGAAGAGAAGTTCAAATAGCAACTATAGTCACTCAGATAAATGACATCGGTAATCAAAATCATACAGCAATACTTACAGCACTATCTACAATAAGTTTTCATCATCACAAAAGTCATATCAGTCAAAATACAATGAAAAATCAAGATTTCATATTTGATATTTCCACTACTCATTTTATTTCTTTTTTTTCTTCTATTTTCTCCCCTATGCTTTTTGGAGCTTTTGCTATTGTGAATGTATAATATAAAAAAAAGCTGAAAAATATAAGTAAAATTATAGAGTCTCATCTTGAAAGTATGCCATCATATAGGAGTCAAAATAAAACCAAACCTACAAATATCAAAAAAGGTATTTCCTTTTTTACAGTACTTTTTGGCATTGCAATTGGATATACCAAAGACGTAAGTCAAAGAATGAGAAATATATTTGATATATTACTTCAAAGTATGTTTGAGATTGCTAAGTCAGTATTCTTGGAAAATGCTGCCATAATATTTACTACCAGTTCAGGGGCACTGGTACCAAATGCGACTACTGTTAAACCAATAACAAGTGATGATATTCCAAATTTTTTCGCTATACTAGATGCTCCATCAACGAGCATATCAGCTCCTTTTATTAACAACGCAAATCAGATGATCAGAAATAGAAAATTCATAAACTAGTTATTAAATTTAAATAAAATCACATCTCCATCTTGTACTATATAATCTTTTCACTCAAGTGAAACTTTTCAATTTTCCCTCGCTTTTGACCATCAAGCAAACTCTACTATATGCTTCCAGTTTACGACATCAGCTTTGATAAAACCCTTTTCAAAATCTGTATGGATCACACCAGCTGCTTGTGGTGCTGTGTCTCATTTATGTATGGTCCAAGCTCTTACTTCTTTTTCACCAGCGGTAAAGTAATATTGGAGTCATAGCGCATCGTAAGATGCTTTAATCAAGTTATCTAGTCCAGTAGTCATAAGTCCCATCTCATCTAAAAACTCTTTTCTTTCAGTTATACTCATTTCTACCATATCTTCTTCCAATTTCGCAGATATTGCAACTACTCTTGTATTATTATTTGTAACTCAAATAATAGCTTTAAGTTCTTCCTCTGGAGTATCCATCATGTCTTCAGAAACATTACAGGCATATACAAATTTCTTGTTTGTAAGAAGGTGAATATCATAAATAGAATCCTTTTCTTCTTCTGATAGTCACATATCTGTAACCAATACTCCTCGTTCTAATTCTTCAAGTACTTTTTCACATACTCAAAGTTTTTCCGCTATTGTTTTATCTGATTTTGCCTTTTTTGATTCTGTAAGAAGTTTTTTTTCAACTGATTCTATATCAGCCATAATCAATTCTGCATTTATTATCTCTATATCAGATTTTGGATCTACTACTCCATTTACATGAATAATATCAGAGTTTTCAAATACTCTTACAACCTGGAGTATAGCATCTGCTTCTCTAATATTTGCTAAAAACTTGTTCCCTAGTCATTCTCATTTACTCGCTCATTTAACAATACCAGCAATATCAGTAAATTCAACGGTTGCTGGAACTACTTTTTCTCCATTTACAGCTGCTTGAATTTTTTCAAGCCTTTCATCGTTTACATTTACTATTCAAACGTTCGGTTCAATAGTACAAAATGGAAAGTTCTGAGCATCGGCAGAATAGTTTTTTGTAAGTGCATTAAATAAGGTAGATTTCCCTACATTCGGGAGTCATACGATTCCAATTTTCATAAATATTATTTTAGTAATTAATTCAAAAACGATTATATGGAAAGTTTAATGTAAAGCAAAAAATAAGGAAGAAATACATCTTCCCTATTGTCTAATAATATATTCACCTCTCTCATAAAACCTGCCTCATATAGTTTATTTCTTGCTCATTCTTAATAGAAAATATATCTCTGCAAAGCCCTAACTCTTCTTGTGTAAAGTCTCTTCTTCTATTCGCTTCTAAGTATACTTCTTCACAATATCTATTCTTATTTCATTCTATAGCATCGTATTCATCACCATTTACTGAGTTTATAAAGGCATCTATTCACTCTTGTTCGTATATATCAAAATCTCAAAAAGACTGAGTAGATAGAGGAAAAAGCAAGAATATTACTGAAATAAAAAATATTTTTCTCATAATTTGTTTTATTAATCTTAAGTATCTTCCCTTTTATGGCAAAGATTACAAAATAATATCTTTGATAATGATTTAATTAATGGAACTTTGAAAGCTTATCTTCTAGTTTTTCCAGCTTGTGTTTCGCTTGTTCTTTTTTATCAATCTCTGCTCTTACCAACTTTTCTGGTGCCTTATTCACAAACGCTTCATTAAGAAGTTTCTTATCTAAAAGTGCAATATAGTCCTTTGTATCTTGTATTTGATCTCTGAGTCTCTCAGTCTCTTTTTCTACATCAAGAGCATTAGAAGTATCAACATATACCTCTACTCAAGCTTTAATAATTCCATATGCAAGATTGTTATCAGCTATCTTCTTATCTACTAATTCAATCGTTTCTGCTTTTACTATTCATCATATTAGGTCAAGAACTCCGTTCAGAATCTCTGCATTTTTATTTTTTGCATATATCTGAAGTCATATCGTTTTATTTGGTAAAATATTGTTATCTGCCCTTAAGCTTCTAATTTCTTTTATGATACTCACAACCAAAGTATTTTCTTTCTCGATATTTTCATCTCTTTTAACCTTTACTTCTCACCAATCAGCGTTTATTAAACCTCAAGTAAATCAGAGCTTTGTATATATTTCTTCTGATACAAAAGGGATATATGGATGCCATAATTTTAGAAGTTTGTTGATAACGTAAGTAATTACTTCTTTTCCAAACTTTGAGCTATCTTTTGTAAGCTTAAATTCTTCTATATAGTAATCACAAAATTCATGCTTGGTAAATGTCTGTAGTTCCTGACCTGCTTCAGAAAAATCGTAGTCTTCCATTGAGCTTGTTACTAGATCAGACAGATGTCTTATTCTTGAAAGTATCCATTTTTCATGAAACTGTAATGAGTCATAATTCGCCAATAGTTTTTCTTCTACTTTATCTATATTATTATCAATATTATCTCATAGATTTACTGAAACAAACCTTGATGCGTTCCATAATTTATTAATGAAAATCATATTATTCTCAACAGAGAGTTCATCAAACTTTAGATCATTTCAAGGAGTATTTCATATACTCAATGTCAGTCTTAATGCATCTGTTCCATACTTGTCTATCATGTCAATAGGATCAATTCCATTTCCTAATGATTTACTCATTTTTCTTCCTAGTTTATCCTTTACTATACCATGGAGATATATAGTTTTAAATGGTGTTTGTCAAGTAAATTCATATCAAAATAATAGCATTCTAATTACCCAGAAAAATATAATATCATGTCAGGTTTCCAATACTGAAGCTGGATAAAATTGTTTTATAAAATCTGATTGTTTGTCTGAATCCATATCATAGTCTAGAACTGAAAAAGGCCAAAGAGCAGATGAAAACCAGGTATCTAGAGCATCTGGATCACGAACGAGCTCTACATCCTTTTTATAATGAAGGTGTGCTTCTTTTCTTGCTTCTTCTTCAGTTTCAGCACAAAATATTTTTTCATCTGGACCATACCATACTGGAATACCATGTCACCATATAAGCTGTCTTGATATACACCAATCTCTTAAATTATAAATCCAATCCTCAAATGTTTTGTTAAATCTTTTTGGAATAATTTCAAAGTCCTTTGCTTTGTATCACTTAATTACTCTTTTAACTAGAGGATCTATTTTTACAAACCATTGTGTAGAAATAATTGTTTCTATTTTTGCATGACTCCTTTCTCAATATCATACTTTAGAAACGTGATCTTCAATTTTTATAAGGTTTCATTTTGATCTAAGGAGCTCAACTATATTTGATCTTGCAGTTTTATAGTCCTGTCAGGCAAAAATTCAAGCTACCTCTGTCATGTTTCATCCTTTTCCGATTACCACTTTATCCAATGGTAATTTATGTCTTTTCGCTGTCTCGAAGTCATTTGCATCGTGAGCTGGAGTAATCTTTAATGCTCACGTTCAAAAATTCATATCTACCATTTCATCAGCAATAATTGGAATTTCTTTATTTACTATAGGTAGAATTAGTTTCTTTTCTCACTTGAGTAATTTTTTATATCTTTTATCTTTCGGGTGTACTGCTACAGCAACATCTCACAAAAGTGTTTCTGGTCTCGTTGTTGCAATCACCACCTCACTATCTGATCCAGATACAAAGTATGTAATATAGTATAATTTATTTGGTTCCTCTTTATATACTACTTCTTGATCCGAAAGAACCGTTTTCAGTACTGGATCATAATTTACCATATACTCTCACTTATAAATAAGCCCTTTGTTATATAGCTTTACAAATGCTTTATCTACCCTTGTGTTCATAGAATCTTCAAATGTGAACCTTTCTTTTGACCAATCACAACTTGTTCACATTTTTCTAAATTGGTTTTGAATTTGTCATCCATGCGTTTTCGTCCAATCCCAACACTCTTTTAAAAACTCCTCTCTTGATATATCGTGTTTACTTTTTCATTCAGACGCGAGCTTTTCTTCTACTTTCATTTGGGTTGAAATTCCAGCATGATCAGTCCCTGGTAACAGTAAAGTAGAGTCTCACTGCATCCTATGATACCTAGTCATAATATCTTCAAGTGTCAGCATAACACTGTGACCAATATGAAGTTTACTCGTTACATTTGGTGGTGGCATTGGTATATAAAAACTATTTCAAGATTGGGATTTTTTCGGTTCAAAATCTCATTCTTTCTCCCATTTTGTATATAATTTCTCTTCAAACTCTTTTGGAGAGTATTTTTTTGGAAAATCACTTTGCATAAAACCTTATTTGTATTAAAAAATAACCTTATGTTCATTGTATACACAAGGTTATTTTTTCAAAATTTGTTTTACGATATTTTTATCTTTCGAATAAATATCCAGTTTGAACTAAACGTGAATGCTGAGAAATATTTGGATTTTTCTTGAGTAACTCAAGTGTATTCACTGAAGCAGCTTCTACCACTTTAAGTGTAAGAGTCAAAGCAGCAACTATAAATATTGCCCAATATGCTATATCTCTCACTGTTTCCTTTTTTATAAATATCATACGTTTTCTATTAAGAAATAAATGTATTACTCTATAATTAAACCATATTTTTAATATAGAGTCAAAAAAAATAGAGAAAAAAGTAATATTTTTTCTCTATTTTTATATTTTTTTACCTGAAAATATTATCTTTCAAATAAATAACCAGTTTGAACCAAACGTGAATATTGAGAAATTTCTGGATTCTCAATCACTATATCTAAGGTATTACTTGCTGATACTTCTAGAATCTTAATAGTTAGAGTCAAAGCAGCAAGTACAAATATAGACCAATGTCCAATGTTTCTTACAATATCTTTATTATAAAAAGTCATACGTTTTCATTTAAGAAATAAATGTATTACTCTATAATTAAATCATACTTTTAATGTATAGTCAAAAAAATGAAGAGGAAAATTAATTTTCCTCTTCATTTTTATTCATTCTTGCGTTTACTTCGTCCCAAACATCTTTAGGGATATTTTTTGCTATTTTAACTTTTGGGTAGTTTTTTGCTGCCAAGAATGGTCATCTTCTTGAGCTCTTTACTACCATTTCTTCCCCGGTTTCTTCATCAACTAGTAATCATTTTTCTTTCAGTACAACCTCAAGGAATTCTTCTTTTTCGTCTTTTATCTTTCCAATCCACTTAACTTTTGGATAGTCACTTGATGTTAGAAACGGTCAATATCTTCCTGTCTTTACTACTATAGTACCTCATTCTGGACAAGGCTTTCATTCATATTTTTTCTTAAGGGCATCAAGTGCATTTTTTTCATCTTCAGGTTGATCAATAAAATCACATTCAGGATATCCTGAACATCAGATAAACTTACCTGCCTTAGAGTGTCTATATATCAAGTCCTGTCAACATTTCGGACATTCCTTCCCCACTTTCTCTATGACCTTTTCAGCATTTTCTCAGGCATTTTCAAGATCTTTTTTTAGACTTCATTCCCAAAAGTTTTTCAGCATATCTTCATATTTTTCTTTTCATTCAGCTACTTTATCAAAATCTTCTTCTACTGTTTTTGTAAACTTGTACTCCATAAGTTTCTTGAAATACTCTTCTAGGAACTTCGTTACTGTAAATGCTGTATCGGTTGGAGAAAGGTATTTCTTATCTATCTTCTCAATATATCACCTATCTATAATGGTAGATATAGTTGGTGCATAGGTAGAAGGTCTTCCAATTCATTCTCATTCTAGTTTTTTTACTAGACTTGCTTCAGTATATCTTGCTGGAGGTCTTGAGAAACCTTGAAGTGCTTCTAGGTTTTCTCAAATCAGTATTTCTCAAACCTCGACTTGAGGAAGTACTCACTCTAGTTCTTCTGATTCATCTTCATCATCTTTTCATTCAATATAGAGCTTCATAAAACCATCAAATTTTATTACTTCTCATTTGGTTATCCATTCTTGGTTTTCTGCTTTTGTTGGGGAAAATACCATAGTGGTAACCTCAACTATTGCCTCAGACATTTGACTAGCAAGTGTTCTCTTCCATATAAGAGTATAGAGCTTTAGTTGTTGAGGATCAAGGTCATTTGCAAGACTTTCAGGAGTTCTTGATAGATCAGTTGGTCTAATTGCTTCATGTGCTTCCTGTGCTCCAGCTGATTTCGTTTTATAGCTTCTTTCTTTATGATACTCCTTTCAAAAATCTTTGGTTATTACATCTGCTGCTTGTTTTCTTGCTTGATCTGAGAGGTTCAAACTATCAGTTCTCATATAGGTGATAAGTCATTGTCTTTCTCCATCTCATAAATCAATTCATTCATAGAGTTTTTGTGCTACCATCATGGTTTGCTTTACTCCAAAACCAAACTTTCTCGCTCATTCTTGCTGAAGCGTAGAAGTGGTAAAAGGCGCTCCAGGAGCTCTTTTAGAATCTTTTTTTATAGCATCTATAAGCTTAAAATCTATATTTTCTTTTTTGCTTAAAGTTATAAAACCCTTTTTACTTTCTCATTCCTTTAGTGTTGTAATATCATCAAAGAGAGTTGAGAGTACTTTTAAAACATCCTCTTTTGAAGTAAGTTTTTTCACTTTTCATCAGATCTTATGTAGAGTAGTTTCAAACTTAGTTTTTCAATGATTGAGCGTAACGATAACTTTCCAACTCTCAACTGGTACAAAGTTCTTTATTTCTATTTCTTTTTCAACTATAAGTTTTACAGCCACCGATTGAACTCTTCAAGCTGATAATCATTTTCTAATTTTCTTCCACAGTACTGGCGATACCTTATATCATACCAATCTATCGAGAAGCCTTCTTGCTTGTTGTGCATCTACTAATCCAATGTCTATATTTCTAGGAGATTCTACTGCTTTTGTAATAGCTGTTTTGGTGATTTCATGGAATACTATTCTTTTGGTCTTAGAAACATCTAGATTCAATGCATGACAAAGATGCCAACCGATCGCTTCTCATTCTCTATCCTCATCCGTTGCTATCCAAACCTCATTTGATGCTTTTGCGAGTTTTTTTAGACTATTTACTGTCTTAGTTTTGTCTTCACTTACTTGATACTCTGGTTTAAATCCATCATCTATATCTATTCACAGAGTTTTTACTGGTAAATCTCTAATATGTCACATCGATGCAACCACTTGATAATCAGGTCACAAAAATTTTTCTATTGTTTTTCCTTTTGCTGGAGACTCTACTATCACAAGATTTTTTGCCATAAGATTATTTTTAACAGATATTTAAACTCATACCGTTATATGCTTATTTTTTTTTTAGTCAAAAAATATTGGTAGAAAATAATTATTGACTTTAGGTTTATTTATTTATAATAAATAAATAAATATACTCTAAACTTTTTCAGGTTATTATTCTGTATAGCAATTTGTTATATAGAAATGTAATCTGAAAAGATTATTTTATTCATTTTTTATTAACCAAATGTTCTTATAAATACTATGACTCAAACAAATATAAAACTAAAAGCAAATATTTTTGGGAATCAGGGTGAATACATAAAAGGTGTTCTCTCACTTGCTATAAAATATGCTGATAATAAGACTATTAAAGAACTTTTAAGCGAAGTAGATTATTGTCCAGATATATGTTATGAAACACTTCTAAATACTATTCAAAGTAATAATCTAGATATTATAAATACTATCCTTGAAAAAAAAGTTTTAAGTAATCAAGCAAAAATAAATCTCTTTGTTAAAGCTGCAAGATATTCCAGTAAAGAAATAATTGAGATTCTAATAAAACAAGATGGTGTTTCCATAAATTTACAAAATGAATATGGTGAAACAGCATTACATAATGCAATCTTCAATACTGAAGAAATATTTCATTATCTTTTAAACCTAGATGGGGCTAATGTGAATACAAAAGATAATGATGGCGATACTGTTTTACATTTTGCAATGAAGGATATTTCTAGTTCTCATGATAACCTAGCAGTTCTTTTAAGAGATAGAACTCTTAATATAAATCCAAAAAATGATAATGGGCATACTCCTGTTTCTCTTGCAATAGGAGACTTACACAACTATCCTGCCATTTTAAATGCACTTATAGATAGAGGTGCTGATTTAAATACTCCTGAATCAAGTTGTATTGCTAACTGGACTTTACTTATGTAAGCATGTAATCATAATAATGTTGATACAGTTAAAATATTATTAGAAATTCCTAATATTAATGTGGATTATCAAGATGAACAACAATCCGCTCTTTCAATCGCTCTACATAGAAAGAATAATGAAGTTGTAAATCTTTTAATTAATCATCCAAATACCAAAATCAAAATAAATATTTTCACAAAAGCAAAAATGTTTTTTACTCCTTGGAGTATGAAAACAAAAGCTTTGAAAAAATATGAGGAGAATAAATTAAGTCAAAAAGTAAACAAAGGCTTCCAAGGTGAAAGTTAACTTTCAGATCTATATTCTCTATATAATCCTTCCCCTCAATAATGAGAGGAAGGATTTTTCTTTAAGTGAAAATTGACTTTTTTATTAATCTTTTATAATCACAAGCTAATAAGAAGTATTTTTCAGATTATTATTCTGTATAGCTTCATGTTATATAGAACTGTAATCTGAAAAGATTAATTTAATATTTTTTTATTAATTCAGTTGTTCCTAATAAATACTATGACCAAAACAAATATAAATCTAAAAGCAAAGGTTTTTCAAAAGCAAACTAAATATATTCAATCTGTTCTTTCACTTGCTATAGAATATAATGACAAAAATACCGTTGAGATATTATTAGATGAAGTAGATCATTGTCCTGAGATATGCAACAAAACACTCTTAAGTGCTATTGAATATAATGATTTTGATATTATAGCCTATATTCTTGAAAAAAAAGTTCTAAGCGATCAAGAAATAATAGGTTCATTCGTAGTAGCTGCTCGTAGCTCAGATAGGAAAACTATTGAAAGTTTTATGAACCAAGACTGTATTTCAATTAACACTCAAGATGATAATGGAAGAACAGTATTGCATAGTGCTATAAATAATAGTAAAGAAGTCTTTCAGTATATTTACAACTATGAAGATATAGATCCAAATATTAAGGATAAGAATGGAGATACTCCCTTACATATAGGTTTGATGTGTCCATCAAATAGAGTAAATATAATGTCACTGTTAGAAGATCAAAACCTTGATTTAAATATCAAAAATAATAATGGGAATACTCCGATTGCAAATTCGATAGCATACTTACATAAATACCCAGAGCTTATTGATAAATTAATAAGTAGAGGTGCTGATTTCAATGCAATAGAGTCTGATACTTGTTATGCACCAACTCTCCTTATGGAATCTTGTGATTACAACAGAGTTGATATGGTTAAAAAATTACTGACCATTAGTGATTTAGATGTAAACTATGAAACAAAAGATGGAAACTCCGCCCTATCAATTGCATTTAAAAGAAAAAATAGTGAAATTATAGAGCTATTAATCAATCATCAAAATATCAAAACAAAACTCAGTACTTTAGCAAAGATAAAGATGTTTTTTACTCCTTGGACTATGAAAACAAAAGCTTTAAAAAATATGAAGAAAAAATCTTGCTAAAAAGTCAACATAATATTCCAATATAAACTATCACTTTATATTTATGCTCTCTCTAATAATTTTAGAGAGAGTATTTTTTAAAATTGACTTATTATATTTTAAATTATAATAAGTTAACTAATCGAGCCATAAGGTCTTCAGATTATTATTCTGTATAGTATTCGGCTATATAGAAATGTGATCTGAAAACAAAAAAATATTGGAGAAAGTTATGACAAAAACAAATCTAATACTGCCTGTTCAAAATAAACAGGAAAAAAGTATATATGAAACAGAGTTACTTCATATTGCTATTGCTAAAAAAGATATACGAACAATAAAATATTGTTTAGATGTACTAAAAATTGGAATAAATGCAGAATCAATTAATGGCGATACTCCATTAATTACTGCAGTATATTCTGATGAAGTTGAAATTGTAGAATTTCTATGTCAGTATAATGGTATTGATATAAATACTAAAGGCGAGTACCAAGATACTGCTCTTGGGATTGCAGACATATTAGGACTTCAAGAAATAAAATGTTTTTTGCTTGATCATCCAAACTATGATAAAAATAATAGTCCAGAAAAGTATGATAAAGAATGTTCTGGTAAAGGAAGTTCAAATACTCGCTTTAATGCTATATTTGGTTAACTCTTAACCTTATCAAAATCCCCTAATAATAAACTATTAGGGGATTTTAGTTAATAAAATTCTTGACTTTACTTTTTAAATAAATACTATCACCAAACGATTTTTCACCAGCTTTTTCAAAATCAAAAAAGCAATTGTTATTAATCTAAAATTCTCAGTGCTATGACAAAAATAAATATAAATAATACAGCAAAGTATTTCAATGCTTGTTCTGAAGGAGACCTGGAAACTATAAAGGATCTCATAAACACAAAAAAAGTTAATGTAGATGCAACAAATAGTGATGGTCAAACTGCTCTCATTATTGCAGCACACCATGGGTACCTAGATATAGTAAAGTTTTTAGATAAAAATGGAGCTGATAAAACCATAAAAAGTAGTTTGAATCAAACTACTGCTCTTGATGAGATACTTGGCATTATTCAAAGTATAAATACTACAGAAGTAATAAAGTATTTAGAAATTAAAAAGATTCTTGAATCTGACTAATTTCTTCATTACTTTATTTCAGATCAGAAAACCCCCTAGCAATTGCTAGGGGGTTTAAAATACTTATCACCACTTATGTTCAAAGCCTATAGTTAACTGATTTTTATGGTACTTCGTCAGTACTCCTTCAGTTTCTATTTCTTCGAAATATGTATTATAAGATAATGCTATATACTTCGTTAACTTATATTTAACTGTAACCGTCCTGTTCTCAGAATAATTAAGTAAAGAATAAGTAGCACGAATAGAAAACTCTTTCGTAAAATCAGCATAAAACTTATAACGAAAACTTCCTGAGTTTCCTCTTTGACTCTCATAAACATTTGCTAGTGAAAACTTATGTTTAAATGGAAAAACTTTTATATTATTCAATGGCTTTGGAACCCAGGCTATTCCTGCTCCTAATCGATCATATTCATAATCATATGTTTCTCCTTCATTCCTATTGGACCTAACAAAAACAAATGGACTCCATTCATCATCTGGAAAGAAATCAAGTGCTAGGGCACCGGTACGAATTTGTACATCACTTGAATCTAAATAGTTACCTTCTGATATAAATTCATAAATATTATCATTTTTATGAGTATATTTAAAGTTCGTTCCTTTTTCGTAATAACCAGTCTCATTAATCATTGAAACTCCCATAGAAAAGTTATTATCAAATACTTCTTCTTTTTTCTCTTCGTCCTTTTTTATAGACTGAGGAACAAAAGATAGAATCGAAGGATCCAACTTTAATTCAGGTAATTTAAAATAATTAAAATCTTGTTCTTGAAAAAACTTCAAAGAGTTTTCAGAATCAGTAGTATTTGCTCTATTTAAATCATTAGCAAACGATATATTACAAATAAATATATTTATAATAAATGCAATAAAGTAGATTCTTTTTTTTAATATCATTTTATTATAAATATTTGGTTAATACAAGAAATGTTAATAAACTTATTACCAGCAAAATAATGCAATAATTTTATTTTTATTTTTTGTATTATAAAAATAAAATATTAATTGTCAATTTTTTATTCTGTAATTACCTCTCAAAGAGTCTTCCCTGGAGGAACCATTGGAAAGACATTATCTTCCGTTTTTATTTTGAACCATATAAGAGCGGGTCACTTTTCTGATAATATTGTTTCTAGATTTTCATCCATATCACTAAAGCTGCTTATTGTGTGTGACTTAATATTATATCATTCACCTATTTTTTGAAAATTAGGAGACCTTGTCGATACTCAGCTCAACCTATTATCATGAAACTTCTCTTGCCATTGTCTCACCATTCATAAACAACTATTATCTAATATCATTATCTTAATATTAGGGTTTTCAGCTAACCATTCATCTTCATTTAGTACTCAAAGCTCTTGTATATTCATCTGAAACCCACCATCTCAAGATATGGATAGAACTTGTTTATTTGGATTACTTACCGCTGCACCCAAGGCAAATGGAAGACTGCATCACATGGTTCCCAGTCAGCCACTAAAAAGCCAATTCATTGGATTATCTATATCAATTATTTGTGTTGCCCACATTTGGTGTTGTCATACATCAACCGTTACTATATCTTCTTTATCTTTTTTATCCATTATTTCATTAATTTTTTTCAGTACCTGTTTTCATCAAAATACATCATTTTTTACTATATACGGATCTGCTTTTTCCCAATCCCTTATTTGTTTCCACCAATTATTAATATTTAGCTTTCCTCACTTATTGTAATTCTGAAAGGCCAAAAGAAAATCTTTTGCATCACTACGTATAGAAAGATTGGTACTTACTATTTTCCCAAGCTCTTTTTGGTCTATATCAATATGGATAACTTTTGCTTTAATTCAAAATTCTTCGTATGTTCCTACTATCCTATCATCAAACCTTAAACCAATCCCTATAATGAGATCTGCATTATATACAGCTTTATTTGTATGTACAAATCAATGCATTCCAAGCATTTTAAGATTATTTTCATTTTTCGATTTTACAACTCATTTCCCCAACGCAGTTGGCACCGTTGGTATTCATAAAGTATTGATAAAATTCATGAGTTCTTCCTGAGCTCACGAAAACTTAATTCATTGTCATACTAATAGTACTGGTCTTGATGCTCATTTTAATAGGGTTATAGCTTCATCCATTTTTTCATTAGAAATTTCAAAACTTTTTCTTTTCTCTGAAGTAACAGGTGGAAGTCAAAAATCACTTCTTTGAAAATTTTCCTTATATTCAAAACTACCCTTATATTCAGCTAAAAGAACATCTTTTGGTATATCTATTAATACTGGGCCTGGTCTTCCGTCTAAGGCAATAAATATAGCTTTTGATACTTCTTTTATAATATCATCTACATTCTTAATACAATTGGAATACTTTGTACATTTCTTCACCATATCTACAATATCAATTTCCTGAAATGCATCGAGTCACATCATATGGCTTTGTACCTGTGCTGTAAGGCCAAATATTGGAATTGAATCTCTATATGCATCTGCTATGGCTGTTAGAGTATTCGTAGCACCCGGTCATGAAGTTGCAAAAAACGTTCAAACTTTTCCAGTTGATCTCGCTACTCATTGAGCCTTAAATGCAGATCATTGTTCATGCTTTGAGGGAAGATATTTAATACCATAAGGATTCTCGTAGAGTTTATCAAATATAGGAAGAGCTGCTCAGCCTGGAATTCAAAAAACTTTATCAATTCCATGATTTGATAGGGTTTTGAGAACAGCATCTGCCCCAGTGAATATTTTACTATTATTCATAAATAAGTTACTTAAGATTTAAAAAAATAAAAAACTCCACCTTGTTTAGGTGGAGAGGTTTTATAATATATTTTGTTTTTTATAAATTACACTCAAAAGTCATCCACCTAAATGATTTTAGAAGGACTACGACTACCACATTTAATAAGTTACCGAAGTTGTACATTTTTGCTTTTTCGCGTTAGATATAAAACATTTATAATGTATATCAAAAAATAATAAAGTCAAATATTTTTTAAAGTTTTTTATATGAAAATATATTTGCATATAGGCAATTAAATATTATACTAAAATTTGTTTTTATAGTATAATATAGATAATAATTTATGAGTATAGATATAAAAAAATACCTGAGGACAACAGGAAAAAAACAGGATACACCAGATAATAAAATATACTGATGAAATAATTCTGATGCTAATATTGTGCTTTCAAAGTTTAATGCTACTCCTTTCATTGAAACTATCCTTTGAGATATTATACCAGGAGTCGTTGAAAAACAACCAAATACGTATATCAAAAATAGAAAATTAAATGTACAAGAAGTAATTAAATCAAATAAAAAGGAAATATCAAAAAAAATAGTTTCAATTCTTACTAGAACTATTCCCTCAAATCAAAGAGAAAATATAGAAAAACATATGATATCAATTATTGATGATGATCTTATTAACAATAAATGGAACTATGATATAAAAAACCTAGCAAGTAAAAGTGAGATACAAAAAGAACTCAATAACATCAAAGAATCAACAAAAAGAAGTCCTGATACTTATCTCATTGACTATTACCAAAGATTTATAGCGCCACACGAATCTGGAAGTGTACAAGATAGATGGACGGTGAGTAATCTTATACAAGAATTGTGATGAATCACAGAATGTTCTGATGCTGCAATTGTATGCTGAAAAATACAGATCGATAATAAAAATTATTGAATTATCTGACACAACAAACAATTTAGATGATGAAGGTCTTCAACTGAAGATCATACAAATGCTATAGAATATGTAAAAGAATATGAGAAAAAGAAACTTCCAATTGTGTTCTGGATAGATACTCCAGGATCAGAGTCTTGAACTGATGCCAATGAATGACACCAAGCGAAAATAATGGCAAAACTTATCAAGACCGTAGGAGATCTAAAGGTTCCTAGTATGGGTATCATTGCCTGAGAGTGAGGTTCAGGTGGTGCTCAAGTATTCATGTGAGTTGATAGGGTATATGCAGTCAATGATAGCTATTTTTGAACAATTCACCCCGTATGACATGAGGGAATTCTTAGATCAAAATACTCTGCAAAAGAACTTACATCAATTTTGAAGCTTGATGTATACAATCTTGCCAAGTACTGAGTAGTAGATGATATTATCAACATAAGCCCTTTAAAAACAGAGACAAACACCGCTAAGGTTTTCTCTTCTAGCATTCAAAATTTAATTAAAAGTCACTTTATTTCACATGGGGATATTATTAGTGAATATAAAAGATGACTAAAAGCATCTGGGAATAAGAGAATCCAAAAACTAATTTGATCATTTAAGAATGATACTGAAATAGAAAACTATATCAGAGATAATATAAAATGAGCGAAACTCTATAGAGCTTCTACAAGAATGATTACACCAAGAAAGCTTGAAAGTATTAAGCAAATAAAGAAAGAACTAGAACAGCCAAGGCAGCATGAAAAAACTCTTATATCACAAGAGTTTGAAGAACTGATACTTTCTTCTGATCAGATAAAAAGCTTTAATGAAAAAGAGCTTCGTCTATCAATTTTTGAATTTATAGAAAAAAAATTCAAAAATAATAGCTTTAGTAAATTCAATATCACGAGTAATATGCAATCTCTTTTTGCTGCTACTGCGAATATACAAAGCAAGCTAGAAGAAAATCAACAAATACAAAAAAGTGAGAAAAATAATATCGTTTGATTCTTAAGAGAAGAGCTCGGATATATAAAAACACTTTTTGATATTTTATGGGAACTCATAGACCCTAAAAATTACAACGAATTCTTTTCCAAAGATTCAATTGATATTGAACCTGGAACCTGAGAAAAAATATGGAAAACAATTAAAAGAGAGAAAATAGAACCAAGTAAATGATTGGAATATAAAAAAGAAGATGTAGATAAGCTCCTTTCCAAAATTTATGAAGGTCTAGATATCAATAATATAGAACAGTCCGAACAAAATTGGAGAGAAACAAAGTTTGGATGGATAAAAAAAGTATTAGAAGATCAAGAATATGTTGATTGGCTAAAAAGTCTCCTCAAAACTTATAAAAATGCTCATTACGACCTTCCAAATGTTGTTACCGAAATGACAGGACTTCTTTTAGAGAAATTCATTCAATTTATAAAAAACCCTAAGAAATATGATCCTGCATTAAAATGAAATGATAATTTTAAAATCGATTATTCAGAAAAAGGTAAGTATGAAGACCTCTCATTCTTTCATAAAGTAAGAAAAGAGTCTGTATGAAGGATAACCTCTGATATGATTATCAATAAATACTTAAGCTCATTTAATAGAGAGTATTTATACAAAAGGGAGCAAGTCAATATGCTCGAAGGAAAAAATGGAGTCTTCAATCCAGATTCTTCAACTCAAGTATGATTTGGGAGAATAAGATGACTAAAAAGAGAAAAAGGTATAGTAATTATTGATGCTTCAGTTGACCTAGGAGCTATAGATGGAAGTACTACTGCTGCAATTATAAATCTTATAAAAGAAACTGCTATCAGAAATGTATCGGTAGTTATGTTTGTACAATCTTCTGGAATGAATGTAAATGCATGACCAGAGGCAGTAAGTAGTATGAGTGCTATATCGAAAGCAATTTCAGATTTCCATAAGAAAACAAACTGAAAGAAAAAAGTTGTAGTAGTTTGAATGTGAACTATTACTGGGTGAACCATAGCATCATTTGCACAAATGCCTTGAGTATATTTTATAGGGTTATCACTTACTTACGATCCATTTGCATGAGCAATAGTAACGGTTGACCAGCAAACTATAGAATCTACCGTGGTTGATTTTCAAGTAAAATCTGATACAAACCCACTTGGAATTGATGGACTCGTAAAGAATGATTTTATTAATAAATATACTGATCCTTATACTAAACTTCAAAATCAGTGAATAGATATAGTTGAACCAAATCTTGATTTTCCTCAGCATTTAATTGAACGTAAGATTTTCGAGATTACAGATGAAAGTTATATAAAACCACTTCCCCAAGCATTTGAAAAAATTGAATATGAATTTAAAAATAATACCGAAATATTTAAACCCTTTACAAAAGTAGCTATTCATAATAGATGAGTCATAGCTCATAAAGCACAAAAGTCATTTAAAAACTTATGAATTGATTTTATACAATTTACTACAGACTCTGATAAAAAGCAAAGCTATGTAGAGAATAAAAAAGTAGACGATGTATTAATTTCAGATTATGTAAAAGAGCCAAGAGAAATATTAAAAGCAATAAAAGACAATGGGTGTGACGCTATATATCTATGATATGGATTTCTTTCTGAAGATGCAGAATTTATAAAAGAATGTGAAAAGAGAAATATTGTAGTTATTGGTCCAAATTCAAAGAATGTCTACCAAATGGGAGATAAGCTCACGGCAAGAATTACGTCAAAAGAAGTATTAAAAAAATTACAAATAGATAAAGCGAAGTATGGTCCAGCAAAGTGATCAGATGATGTTTTTAATGATCTAAAAAAAGATACAAAATCATATAAGTTTGAAAATAACTGGATACATAATAAAGCCTGAGAGAAAATAGTTGATAAAGATTGACTCCTTGCATCTAAAGAAGCCGCTCTTGTTGTTGCTGAGAAAATATGATACCCAGTTATGCTCAAAGCAAGATTTTGATGAGGTGGAAAAGGTATCAAGTTTGCAAAAAATGAAAATGACATAATAGAAAATTTTGACAGGCTCTCAAGTGAAGCAAAACAATCATTTGGAAATGAAGATATGTATGCAGAAAAAGCTATGGAAAATCAAATGCATATAGAAGTTCAAGTATTTGCTGATGCGAAATGAAATGCAGTAACTATGTGACTGAGAAACTGTAGTGTTCAAAGAAGAGGGCAAAAACTTATTGAAGAGTGTTGAAAAATGGATATAGATCCTGATATCGTAAGAGAACTTGAAAAATTCGTAAGAGAAACTACCAAAGAAATAGGATATGTATGAGCTGGAACTTTTGAATTTCTTTATGATCATGAGAAGAAGAAGTTTACTTTTATGGAAATGAATACCAGAATCCAAGTTGAACATACTATTACTGAAAGGCAATTAAAGAATTCATGAGTTAAAGTAAAGAAAATGAAAGAACTCAACTTAGTGGAACTCCAAACAAGACTCGCTATGTGAGAAACCCAGATACTTCCAAAACAAAAAGACATTGATAAAGCGTTTGAATCTTGATATACTACTGAGATTAGACTCTGTGCAGAAGACCCAGTAAATAATTTTACCTGAGTTCAAATGGCAAAAATTAGAAACCTTAAACTATTTAAAGAGAAACATAAATGAATTACCTCTGTACACTTTGAATCATTCCTGAAAGAGTGAGAAGAGACCTGAGGAAATACTTGAAGATGAGACTCAATGATATGACAGCTTATTGTTTCATGAAAAGATAGACAAACAGTAGCAAAATTTTTAAGAGTTGCATTGAAGAAAATGAAAATAGAAGGGACACCAACAAATAAAGACTTTCTTGTAAATATATTTCAATCTTCAGAATACAAAAGCTGAATTTTCCCAATCAATACTATAGATAAAGATATGGAATGAGAAAATAAGTTCTTTAGATGACTTAAAAAGTTCGATGGAAAAATAGAATCGGTTATTGTTTCGAATGAAAACTTTGTACACCTAAAAGCAGATGAGTATGTAGTAAGAACGGAAAGAGACTTCACTATATATACACAACCAAGTTCAAAGGCTGGAACACCAAAATATATAGAAGATGAAAGTGAGTTTGCACTTGATAATAAAACTCCTTTTTACATGATCGAAGTAAATAAGAACTTTACTGAGATGAACAAGATCGAATGAGCATATGTAAAAGATCATAAATGAAACACAATTTCATTATCTGAATTATGAAATATCAAAGTAACGAAAGTCATACCGAAAAATGGTGCAGGTCTTAGTAACTGAAATGCTCTCTTTATAGTTAAAAAAGTATAAAACTATGCAAATATTTTCAGCATCTAATGGTGATCTTAAAAGTATAGGAATCAATGAGGTTGAAGAACAAAGTCATACCCTTGATTTTCCTTGAGAGAAAAATCCTTTAGGTTCTTTTCTCAAGAAAGGTAATGAAAATATATGAATGATTCTTCTTTGAGAAAAAGAGACACTCTATAATACCAGTTTACAATCACTCAATACCATAAGAGAAAACATTTGAGTTCAAGTTCTCGCACTTATATGCTCGAAACTCACATCACCGAAATGAGCACAAAAGAGATCTTGGATCCAAAATCAGATGTGAAAGAATAATTTTAACATCAATATTATTGCTGAAGATCCCATCCAAAATGGTATTAATCATCTAGAAATTTCAAAACTTCAGAAAAAAATTTGTCTCTGAGTACATGAAACACTGAAAAACTTTCTTCCAGAAAATCAACATAAACACTTGGAAATCAAGTACCCTTTTCACTATAGCTACAAATGAGGGAAAATTGCCTGACACCTCGTACAAAGAGATGGAAAATCCATGAGAATTTGAATTGGGATAAATTCAGATTTTGCTCCAGTACTTCCAAAAAATGATGAAATGGCTGAAAAAATATATTTTGGTACCTCATGATTGAAATTACAAGGAAATGATTGGTGAAAAATCGCATGAGTGCTCATAAAAAATATCATAAAGTATATGAACAATAACAATATTCATAATGACTTTGAAAATATCATTAATCTAAAACATTGAGACTCTGCTAGTATCTATAAAGATTTATGAAACATTCATTTTTGAAGTAAAGTCTCTGAATGAAGAGTAGATATAGATGATCTAGAAAATGGGAAAATATCAGTATGATGAAAAGTATTTGATTACTGATATGGTCATTTGATAAAAAACTAAGAGTTTACACTCTTAGTTTTTTATTTTATTAATTATATTTTTAGAAATTATTCTTGCTTCTTGGTCTCATTTTATTACATCATCAATGCTATGAAAGTTAGATACTATATTCTTATTAAGAGTTTTTTTAATAACAGTAATAATATCTAGAAACCCTATTTCTTCATTCAAAAATGCTTCTACCGCTACTTCATTCGCAGCATTTAAAATACATCATTGTTCAGCGTTATATTTTAATAGATCTAAACATATCTTCAATCACTCGAATTTTTCTATGTCTGGTTCTTCAAATGTTAGGTTTCATAATTGAGCTAAATTTAGTGGTCTAGTATTAATAGTAAGCTTATCTGGAAATCAAAGCACATGTGCAATTGGAACCCTCATGTCTGGTGGACTCATAGCAGCAAGCGTATTCCCATCATTATAGGTGACCATTCCATGTATAACTGACTCTGGATGGACCACAACATCTATTTTTCTAGGATCAATATCAAATATATGATATGCTTCTATAACTTCTAGTCACTTATTTATCATAGTTGCAGAATCAATAGATATCTTTTGTCACATAGTCCAGTTTGGATGTTTGAGAGCCATTGTTTTGGTTACAGTCTTGAGCTCTTCTTTTGTTTTACTTCTGAATGGTCAACCTGAGGCGGTAAGAGTAATGCTCTTAATATCTTCATATTTATTATGAGCTATGCATTGAAATATAGCATTATGTTCTGAATCTATTGGAAGTATTTTTACTCACTTTGCTCTTGCTTTGCTCATAATTATACTTCAAGCACATACAAGACTTTCTTTATTAGCAAGTCATATATCAGATCAAGCTTCTATTGCATTATATGTTGGCTCTAATCCAGCAATTCATACTATAGCTGATATAAAGAGATCACATTTTATAGACGCTACTTTATTCAAAGATTTTTTCCCTCAGAGAATCGTAATTCCCTCTTCTCATTCTAATCACTCTTTGAGTTGATCGAGAAATGATTCGTCTCATATAATAGCATATTTTGGTTTTATTTTTTTACATATATCAATGAGTTTTCCAACATTTTGATTTGCTGATATTCATATTATATCAAAATGTTCTCTATGAGATAATATAACATCTAAACTACAATCCCCTATTGATCAGGTTACTCAGAAAATAGAAACTGTTTTTTTCATGTGATATGAAATTAAAAATACGTTCCTCTTAGAATAACGATAAAAAAATATAATCAATAAAAAAAGTATTCATAAATTATGAATACTTTTTTGTTTTATACTTTAAGAACATTTTTCACTAAGTTTTTATTATCAAATGGAAATTTATAATTTTCCATATATCTGATAATTGCTCCAAAAACAAGCCATTTATTTTCGGTATCATAAAAATAAGAATTTCCCTCATTCTTCATCGGATTAAACTCTGTAAGAATGGAAGATAGGTGGCTTTCTTTTTGAATAATTGGTACTATTCAAGACTGGAGATATTTTTCTATATTTTCAATGTCATCATCACAGATGATAAAATCAAACCCAGGAAGATCAGATTCTTTTACATTTGATACTACGGCAATATTATCTCAGATTTTTTCTTTCGCAACTCAATCTACTTCAATTACAAATCAAGCTGTTATAGTAAGTAAACCATCTCTTAAATCTTTAATAACTTCTTTGTTTGAGAGTTTTATTAATCATAGTGGTTTGTGTTTTTCCTTAAGTCAGAGATCCTTCTTAAGTGTTGTGTTCTTTTCCTTTTTCTGATTAAAGATTTCTGTACTCATAAAAGACAAAATATTGATAAGGTAATAACTAATATTATTCTACCATACTTGAGATCTATTTTCCAAATATTAGATATTGACAAAAACTTAATATAAATTTAAATTAATTATTGTATTTTTCATATTTTTCTATAGAATCATTCAAACATATAAAATTATTCTAAATGTAACCATGAAAGATTTTTGGAAAAAACAAGTTGAAAAAAATAATAAACTTGTATTTTTAGCTCCTATGGACTGATATTGAGACAGTGCCTACAGACAAGCTATGAGAAAAGTAGCACCAGATATTTATTTAATTTCTGAATTTTATAGTGCTGATTGACTGGTTCATTCTAAATTTTTAGCTGATAGTGTTCTCCCTCACCAAACAACAGAAGATCCACTGGTAGTTCAAATTTTTTGAAAAGACCCTGAAATGTTTGCAAAAGCAGCAGAAATTATTTCAAACCCAAAGTATAACATTGCTTGAATTGACGTAAATATGTGATGTCCAGCAAAAAAAGTTGTAAGAAGCTGACATGGAAGTAGTCTATTTATAAATCAAGATACTGCGTTTAGAATAATAGAGTCTCTTAACAAAGCAACAAAACTTCCTATATCAGTAAAAACAAGGCTGAGTTTCGATGGCACTCAAAGCCTCGTTAACTTCGCAAAATGATTAGAAAATGCTGGATGTAGTCTCCTAACTGTTCATGGAAGAACTGCAAAACAAGCATATACTGGGAGAGCAGACTTTACTAATATCTATGAGCTAAAAAATCATATTAATATTCCCCTTATATGTAATGGTGATATTCTAAATTATGAAGACTGAATGAAAAAAGTTCGAAATCTTGATGGTTTTATGATATGAAGATGAAGTTTCTGAAATCCTTGGGCATTTTTGCCATGAAATATACAGCCTACACTCAAAGAAATATTAGATATGATGGAGTTTCATGCACTGAAATTAGTTGAAACAAAGTGAGAAAGAAAATGAAGTTTAGAGATAAGAAAGCACCTCGTACAATATCTCTCTAGCTTTCCTTGAGTAAAAATGTATAGGAAAAGACTGGTAACAACTGATTCTTTAGAAAATAGCCTATGAGTAATAAAAGAAATTAGATGAGAATTCAAAGAATTCCTCGAAAAAAAACCTGGACTATGAGAGATCACGAAGGAAAATATTAGTATAATATAGAAAAATATTTTTAACTTTTATATATGGCTAAAAGAAAGAGATTTAAACTTAGAAGAAACTATTATCATTCAAGATGGAAAAAAGTGCCAACAGTAAGGGACTTTGATTTTTTATTCATTTTTATATGGTTATGAGTATGAGCTTTTATTTTATATAATAAAGATAAAACAATAGAGATACTTTCAATAGTATGAAAAGTGATGGTGGGTCTCTTTCTATTATTTATACTATATAAAGTATGGAAATTATTATCAAAATCTCTCAAAGTCAATATTTCTAAAGAGAAAAGTCATACCTTTTATGTTACCAAGAAAGCTCCTATACAAATAGAAGAAAATATTTCTGAAAATCAAGAAAAGAAAATTATTATTCCTAAGTCAGATAATGGCTGATCACTTTTACAACAGCTTGAAAACTTATGATGGAGAGAATTTGAATTTTTTATTGCTGAAGCTTTTAAGAAAAAGTGATATAAAGCAAAAATTTGACCAGGTAGAGCTGATGAATGAATAGATGTGTGAGCATGGAAGAAAGATGAAACGATTTTAATTCAGTGTAAAAAATGGAAATCTAACGGAATATACATATGAGTAAAAGAAGTAAGAGAGTTTTTTTGAGTTATATCTAGTTATAAATGAAGTAAATGACTCTATGTAACAACTACCTGACTCACACAAAGTGCAAAAGAATTTATAGAGAAAAACAATATTAATATATGGAGTAAAAATAATTTAGAAGAAAGGATCAAAGAAATATTTGAGCCATGAGATATTATAGCTATAGACTTAAAAGAGTCAGACAAAAAAATGAGTCAGCAAAGGTTTTGTATAGAGTGCTGATGTGAAATGGCTATTAAAACTGCAAAAAGATGAGAAAATCCATGAACACAATTTTATGGATGTACAGTTTATCCTGAATGTAGACGTACAGAAGAAATATAACCATAACTATGACCCCCTTTTAAAAAGGGTTCATAAATTTTTATCAGATTTAAAATAAGTCAAAATAATTGACTTTCTATACAATTCAATTATTGTACTATAGTTGTATAATATATAAGGATATAAATAATACTCCTATAGGCTAACAATAACTGTTCTTTTTACAAAAATTCATTTTAGGAATTACTATGATAAACAATCTTATTGTATTGTATGAAAATGAGGATTTCAAAACAATTAAAGAAAACCTCTCTCACGCAATAGATATTAAAATTCAACACATATATGAATTATATAAAAAATGTATTAATAAGAGAAATAACAAAGAAAATAGAAATATTCTTTATAAAATACATAGATATATAATTCGATATATGGAAGAGGAAAAGTATGATGAGGATGATCAAATATACTTTAATAAAATATGGTTTGATTCTGCAAAATATGGACTCAATAACTTTATAGATATTCTTTTAGAATGCTATGAAGAAATAGATCCAAATATACGGAATAGAAATGGAAATACAGCATATATAATGGCTGCACAAAATAACAGACGGTTTATCATAGAAAGACTTTCTGTAGATTCTAGAATACAAAAAAATCTCAAAAACAAAAGAGGCTATAGTGCTCTAGAGATTGCTTTCATAAGTGGTCACGACAACCTAGTTAAAATACTTAAAAATAATGGTGCAAAAGTGAACTTTTTCACGAGTCCCATTCTATGGTATAAAATACTGAAAATATAATAATACTCCCTATAACACAAAAACGTGTTATAGGGGTATTTTTAAAATCCACTACTTTCTGCTATATTTCTATCAATAGTAACAAATTTTTGATTGTTTTTATTAAACATAAGCTCTACATTCCCAATTGGTCCATTTCTATTTTTCCTAACAAATATATCTGTCACTCACTTTTTCTCAGTGAACTCATCATAATATTCTTCTCTATAAAGCATCATAACAATATCAGCATCTTGCTCGATGGAACCTGATTCCCTCAAGTCTGATAATATTGGCCTCTTATCTGGCCTGGATTCAACAGCTCTCGAAAGCTGCGAAAGCGCTATAATTGGTACACTTAACTCTCTCGCTAAGGACTTGATTCATCTTGAAATTTCACTTATTTCCTGTACTCTATTCATAGTATTACCACTGCTCATAAGTTGAAGGTAATCAATTACAATAAGATCGAGTCAACTTTCTATTTTTAGTCTTCTTGCTTTAGACTTTAAATCAACTAAGTTTCACCCAGCACTATCATCAATATAAATATTTGCCTTACTTAGCTTTTCCATTGCTTCTCAAATTTTTGAAAACTCTTCATCTTCTAGCTCTCATTTTGCTAATTTCCAACTATCTATTTCCATTGCAGAAGCTATCATTCTGTCAGTTAATTGCTCCTTACTCATCTCAAGAGAAAATATTGCTATATTTTTATCATTATAACCGATATTTTGAGCCATATTAAGTGCAAATGCTGTTTTTCACATACTTGGTCTCGCAGCAAGAACTACCATATCTCAAGCCTTTAATCAACCAAACTTATTATCAAGATCTGTAAATCACAATTGCAGCCTATGATCTTTTATTAATTCTGGATTTTCATGTATTTCTGCAAACTCTTCATACCTCTGAGCAAGTATATCATTTATATGTACCAGCTTATTTTGAATAAAAACTTGAGTAACATTAAAAATAGATTTTTCTGCACTTTCTAGTAATTCATTGATAAGCTTATCCTCATCATATCAATAAGAAATAATTTCATTTCAACACTTGATAAGATTTCTAAGTACTGCTTTATTTTTTACTATTTGTGCGTATTCAAATATATTGGCAGTCGTTGGAACAATTTCTGTTAACTCTGTAAGATAACTTATTCCTCATATCTTATCTAACATTTTCCTGTCATCTAGTTTCTCTTTTACTGTTATAAGGTCAATTGGTTTATTTAGCTTATATAAGTCAAACATAACTCCAAAGATTGTAGCATTTTGTTCGCTATAAAAATCTTCCGATTTGAGCATATCTCAAATAGTAATGAAACAATCTTTATCAATTAATAAACTTCATATAACTGATTGTTCGGCCTCAAGTGCATATGGTGGAACTTTTAACATGGAGTTTTAATTTAATATTACAAACCTAAACAAATGTACAAAAAAAAACATAAAAGTAAATTTTTGTGAACAACTTTTATGTTAATAACTTATTTTGTCAAAAATATGTAAAATAGTTTTGTTAAAAAAGATTTTACATATTTTAGGCTATTTCTTTGAACTTGAAAGATTTTTTATCTGCATATCAAGATTCTTTAGTCTATCTCTTGCCATTGTATTATATGGCTGAAGCTCTAGTATTTTTTTATACATACTTATTATTTCATTCATTGATTTTTCATCGCTAGATGAAAGAGACTCTAGACAAACACACTTCATAAACATTTTTTCTACATCTCTTGGTTTCTCTTTTAGAAATAATCCAACGTACTTCAAACATTCTTTATATTTTTTCATATCGTATGTTAAATCAGTTAACATACTTATAATTTCATTGTCTGACTTCTTTTGTTTATGTGCTTCTTCATATGTTTTTAAGGCTTCCTCGAATTTTGACTGCATAGCAAAGTTGAATCATAATTTTTTCTTTATTTCAAAATCATCTTTCAGAACTTCACTTAAATCCTTATAAATATACTCAGCGTTTTGAAATTTTTTTTCCTTTTCATATATGGAGGCCAGATTCATGTTTAGGTCTTTGTTAAACTTATCAATAGCGAGTCATTCTATAATAAGAGCTCTTGCAGAGTCAAAGTATCACTTTACTACGTGTACTTTAACTTTCTTTAGTATCTCTATTATTTGTTGCTTTTCTTCATCGTTTAGCTTTCCTTTTTTAAGTGAATTTTGAACATCATTTTCTCCTGACAGTTTATGATTCTCTCATTTTTTCTCTTCTTCTTTTAAGGGAATATTATCTCCTTTCTTCTTGTTATTAACAATAGTTTTTCTTTTTGAAGTAAGTCATTTTTTTACCGTATTAGTTGGTGAAACTATATTTTTAAACTTTAAAAGTACACAAAAAAACTTATCTCAAAAATAATATAATATATATAGAAGAGATATCGCAAATAATATTATTTCAGCTTTCACAAAAAGCAGATTTTCCATTCAATATTTTGTTATAACTAATGTCACATCATTCTAATTTGTTTTTATATTTTTGCAAACTAATTTAGATGATATTTTCCTCATATTCACTTTCTAATTATTTGATTAATTTCCATAATACTAAGCTTGAAACTAAGTGTTGCAATGTCTAGTCACATTTTCCTTGATAATTCATCAATACTCATATTTTCTAGCAATAAAATATTATAAATGTCTTTTTCAGTAGAATCTGCAAACTTTATTTTTATTTCATCTGATTCAATATGATTTTTTCAATGAATATTAATATATTCTTCTAATACATCTTCTGAACAAGTTATAAGTTTTGCACTTCATTTCTGTATAAGATTATTACATCCTGCACTATGGGATTTAAATATATCTCAAGGAACAGCAAAAATATCTTTTCACATATCAAGTGCAAGATTAGCAGTTATTAGTGTCCCTGACTTACTTCAGGCCTCTATAACTATTAATCAAACTGATAATCATGCCACAATTTCATTTCTTACAGGAAAATTATACGGATTTCATACCTCTCAGATTGGAAATATAGATATTACTCACCCTCAAGAATCAACAATTTTATCGTACAATTTTTTATTCACAACTGGGTAATCAATATCAATTCAAGTTCCTATAACTGAGAGTGTTTTATTTCATTTTTTTAAAGCAATTTCGTGTGATTTTGTATCACATCAAGCAGCTCAACCTGAGACTATTACAAAGTATTTTGATATATCTCATACTACTTTATCTATTAATATATCTCCATAAGAAGTCATTTTCCTTGATCAAACTACTGATATTTTTGGAGTAGAATCTATATCTCACCTTAGATAAAACACATACGGAGGGTTTGGAATTTGCCTGAGTAAATCTGGATACTTTTCGTCATGAATGGTGATTAGTTGTACTCCTCTTTGTTCTATTTTCTTTTTTAAAGTATCAAGTTTTACTTTACTTTTTCTTTCAATTATTGCTTCTATTTTTTTCTCAAGAAAACCAAAGTTTTTTAAAGTCTCTGAAGAAATATTATCAAATAAATTTTTATAATTTTGATTCTTCTCAAATATTATGTGAAGTTTCTTTTGAGTAATACCAATAGAGTGTAATGCAGCTAAATAGATACTTTCTGACATAAAAAAATACTTATGAATAAATATATACATATTATATACGTAAGTATTTTAAAAGCAAAATTTATTTCTATAATTCTTGATGAAGATCTATCTCATTTTTTTGTATTTCGGATCTTTCTAGAGACAATCTTTTAAAAAAGATGTATGTAAAAATAATCATAAAAACATCTCAGAGTATATTTATTATACTACTAAAAAAAGTTGAAATAGTATATGGAATGATAGAAAAAGAATCTCAGATATTTTTTAAATCATCTATTGATTTTATACTATCAAAATCAATAGAACTTGGTATAAAAGATCAAATAGCTCACGAAACAAAACCTGTTCATAATCAAATAATAAATCACACAAAAATGAAATTCCCAAGAATTCTTAACCAATTCTTATTCGTAATTGAAACTGAATATAGGAAATTGTTTTTTGTAAAAGTATCTCTATCAACTGCAGAAAAGAGAGGAAAGGATGCTTTTATTCCTCTATATAATGCAAAAACAAGAAATAACACTCAAGAAAATACCATCACAGCTCCACCTATATATTTTCCAGATTCAAATCCTGAAAAATAAAAAGCAGCATTAAATAATATTCATCATATAATAAAAATTATTGCTGGGAATAGAGCTACATATGAGAAAATATACCAATAAGTTTTCATAGAATCTGAGAATCTAGAAAATCAATATACTACATTTTGTTTCCCAGTGACCGTATCTCAATTATATGCTTGTTTTATAGACTGAATCAATCATAAAAAAATTGGTATATAGAGAAGAAGATATAGTAAAAATAAAAATATTCCTATTGCCATACTCAGGACAATATATGGGTCATTCAGGGCACTAAAAAAATCTAGTGAATCATAAGAAATTTCTCAAATATTTGAGAAGAAATAATAGGTTGCAAAACCACCAAATAATACAATAGAAATAAGTTTATACAAAAAAATCGGTAGAAACAATTCTATAAAATTTTGTTTATACAAAATAAAAGATTGTTCTATTCTATCTAATACATTTTTTTTAGGGATTGTCATGTTAAAAATTTAAAAAAATATTAGGATAACTATCGCATAGAAGTATAATAAGTTTACTTACAAAGTAAATTTATATTTTCTAATTTATAGCTCTATGAACATAATAAATTTTATACTAAGTGATACCTTTAATACTATATCTCATATATTTTGAGTTATATTTTTTCTTTTAGAAGCTTGGTGACTTTATATGATTAATAAAAAATTGTGAGAAAAATATGCATGGCTTTCTTGGTTGCCAATAGTAAATATGTACTCTACAATAAAAGCCAGTTGAAAAGATGCTATTTGGATACTTTGGGTTATTCTCTGATTTATTGCTCTTATAATACCTTGAGTTATACTCTGGATAATAGTGCTCCATTGAATTTCCAAAAGAACTGGAAGAACTGGATGGACTACTCTTGGTCTTGTATTTGTACCTTTTATTATGCTTCCAGTAATTGGGCATAAGTTAAAAGGCTCAAGCACTGACAATAAAGAATCAGAGAAAATAGAAGACAATATAAAGTTATAATAATAAAAAAGAACAACCTATTAGGCTGTTCTTTTTTATTATCTTAATTTACTTCTGATAAAATCATTTAATTCGCTTATTTCAACTAACTCTTGTTCCATTGAATCTCTAAATCTTACTGTTACTTTTCCATTTTCATAATTATCAGTGTCAATAGTCACACAAAGTGGGGTACCTATTTCATCAAATCTCGCATATCTCTTTCCTACACTTGCTACTTCGTCATATTCACATACAAAATCTTCTGAGAGTTGTTCATATATTTTCTTAGCTAAATCTCATATCTTTTTCACGACAGGAAGTACTCATACCTTTATTGGTGCCACCTTTGGATCAAGCTTTAAATATACTCTCTCTCAATCAACTGTATATGCATCACAAAGAACTGATAAAAAAATTCTTCAAAGTCACATTGCTGGCTCTATAACATATGGTAAGAATTTCTTATTATTTACTGGATCAAAATAACTCAGATCTTGTTTCGATGCTTTCATATGTGCAGAGAGATCATAATCTGTTCTATTTGCTAGTGTCTCAATTTCTCACCATCCAAAAGGATAGTTATATTCAAAATCTCAAGCTTCTTTTGAATAGTGTGGTAGCTCATCTTTTTTAATAGGAACAAATCTAAGATTTTCTTCTCTGAGTCCTATAATATTCTTGAAAAAGTTCTCACTTTTTTCTTTAAACTCTTGATATTTCTCATCATCAGTTCCTGGTTCAACAAAGTACTCAATTTCCATTTGTTCAAATTCTCTGGTTCTGAAAACAAAGTTTCCTGGAGTAATTTCATTTCTAAAGCTCTTCCCTACCTGAGCCACTCAAAATGGGAGTTTTCTTCTGCTACTCCTCAAAACATTTGCAAAGTTTATGAATTGTCCTTGGGCTGTTTCTGGTCTCAAATATACTTGTGATGTAGTATCTTCGGTTACTCAAAGATAACTCTTAAGCATCAAATTAAATCTTCGAATTTCAGTAAAATTAGTTGCATTACAGTCAGGACAAGATATTTTTTTATCAGATATAAAACTTTCTAACACTTTACTTTCTGTTTTATCTCAAGCATAATTTTCTGGTTCTTTTTCTTCAGTATTTTGGGCTAAGTATTCATCTATAAGTTTATCTGCTCTCCATCTTTCTTTACATTCTTTACAGTCCATTAGTGGATCAGAAAATCAAGATAAATGTCCTGATGCTTCCCAAACTTTAGGGTTCATAAATAATGCACAATCTATCATCATTGTATCAGTTCTCTTCTGCACAAATTCTTTTAGCCAAAGAAATTTTATATTCTCTTTCATTAGACTTCCATATGGCCCATAATCCCAAGCATTAGCCAATCATCCATATATTTCTGAACCAGCATAAACAAAACCTCTATTATGACATAAGTTTACAATTGTTTTCATATCTACTTTTCCCATATTCTTCTTCTTAAAAAATAAAATCCCAAAGGAATATCATAAAAATATTCCCTTGGGGTCCATAAGTATTATTTAGGACGGTTCCACCCAAGTTTCCCGCTTTAGCGGGACACTTTTTATAATAAAAATATTTTCTCATCTGCTTTTCCAGAGCAAACTCTAACAAAAATATTTTTTACTATTATTGTGGAGCATTTTAGGTATTTCTTTTATTTTGTAAAGTATTTTTCTCAATATTTTTTAGATTCATAATATATGGAAAGCTAAAAGAAATAATTGCTTCTACTATAGACCTTTGAGTATCAGTATCAGCATATACTATATTTTTTTCTTCTCCATCTATCAAGACCTGCATATAAGTAAGTCAAATGGAATCTTCATGAGAATCAAAAGGAATACTAGAGTGAATTTCTTCAATCTTTGTATTGAAATATTCTGAACACTTTCATTTACATATTTTTTCTATAGATTCTCTTAGGTAAGTAATAATAGTCGAAAGACTTGGTTTATCTTTTGTAAAATACTCTTTTCACTGTATATTTCTATTTGAAATTTTCCTTATTCACCTCATTAATGCTTCTATAAAACCATTTTCTCATTGATAATCTTCATTTATTTTATACTCTACTCAATCAAGTACAAAATCAGCAGATATATTCCCTTTTTGCGAATTTATATTGTATCTTATTGGTGATAATCTTTTCTCTAGAAGTAAATATTCCCTCAAAATATGTGTTGGAAATACCATCCTATTTACTTCTGCAATTTTTGAAAGATGAGCAATAAAAACTTTTAAATTATCTCTTCCAATCACCCTCAAGTCTAGTCATATAGAAAGTGCTAAATTTATGAGTCCATTCGCTCATCACCTTGCCGAAAAGAACTTTTCTTTAACCTTTACTCAAAGAAGCTTCGCATAATCTTTAGACTCACCATAAAGTTCTGGGTTCGCCGTATGTACTCATGAACTATCAGTCTGAGCATTAGATCATATTCAAGGTTCTCTTACCCAAGAATCGTCTCATAATATTTTTCTCACTGCTTCTGAAAAAATGGACGTGAGGTAAAGTTTCTTATTTTTCTTAAATGCAATTCTACATTCATGATCAACACCGAAAGCCTGTATAATATCATGTGTTTTTGTATTTCCAGCTCTTTCTCAGATTCATAGAAGTGTACTTTCAATATGTTCAGCTCATCATTCTACTGACCCAATAGCTCCTGGTTTTGCATATCACTTATCATTATGTATATGAGAAGAAAAAGAGAATTTATATCACTGTTTCTTCAAATCAATAGTATCCTCTCAAAGTAAGAAGAATAAACTTTTATATTCTTCTGGTTTTGAAACTCATACTGTATCAGGAACATTAATAACCTCTGCTCCTGACTTTACGGCAATCCTAATACACTCTAAGAGAAAAGGATATTCAGTATTTGTAGCATCTTCAGGTGACCATTCAATTTGAAGCATTTTTCATTCCTTTTTTCTTTTTTGCTGCTCTACCTTAAGAATTCAAACAGTTTTTCTAATAGAGTCTTTTACAAAGTCTTTTCATTCTTCTAAGCTTCTGAAATTTTCAATCTCTCAAGTTTTTTTATTTTTCTTATTACAAAACTTATCCCATATATGAGCATTAGAAGTTGCGATAAAACAATGTACTCTTGATTGCTTTAAAGATTGAGTTACTGATAATGAGTTTCCTGTATCAGGTCAACCAATAAGATCAGCGCATCTTCATAACACGGAAATAACTGGTGGACATGGGTCATCAGAAAAGAAATCAATAAGATTTTGAATATTGGCATAGTCAGTATCTCAAGCTGGAAATCAAACTTCTATAACATCCACCTGTAATTCTCTTAATAACAAATATACTAACTTTTTTTCCATAACATTAAAACTTGAGAGTGGCGCTTGATCTCATTCTCTTAATGTTACATCTGTTATACTTATACTTCTTCATTTCAATCTTATATTCGGACCAAAAAGATTTGTAATTTTCTTTATAAATCAAGACTTTTCAAGTGATTCTTTCCATCTGTTATCAAGTGAAGATATGAAATCAGCTCCATTAGTAGCAAAATTAGTTCACATGGTTACATAGTTTTAGTAAAATAAAAAACTCTCAGGTATTTTCCTAAGAGTTGTTCTTTGTAATATTTATATATTTTAATACTCAAAAACTGCTCTTAGGAATTGCCTAAAAGTAATAGTAGTAAAGAAAGAGTAGTAAAAGTTTTCATAGACTTACTTTTTATAAGTAATAAATAGATACTAAGAGTTTATAGTATTTTGTCAAAAAAATTATTTCTCCAATCTCAAACTTTCTTCATGAATGCGATTATAAATATCTTTGATAAGCTCTTCATTTACTCCTCTATGTTTCGCATCCTCAATAAGCCTTTGAAGTAGATCTTTAAACCTATTTTGTTGTCGTGCTGGGATATTGTGCTTCTTTTTAAGAGTTCAGATTTGTTTCACAATCTCAAATCTTCTTGAGAGGAGATATACGATTTCTCCATCTATTGTATCTATCTGATCCCTGTAATGTGGTAATAGTTCTTTATCCATAGTAATAAGTTATATAACAATTAATGAGAAAATTATATGTATAATTAATAATAATACAAAAAAACTATCCAGAAATGGATAGTTTTTAATATATTTCATTTTTTACATAGCTTCATCAGAGTATACTTTTCTCTTTATTCCTTTTTCTTCTTCATCTTTTTTGATTGTTGTATCAGCAACTGTAAATACCCAACCTCTTGTTGCTTTCGTATCATAATCAGTAAAACTTTCAATTACATCTTTTTCCACTGCAAAATCCACTATTTGTTCTTGCCATCCTTTATCAGAGCTGGTATCATAAGCATAATCGAATCAAATAGCTTTTATCAGCATACCTAATGTCTCAGCTTTGGTAATGAAATCTTCAGGTCTAAAGTTTGTATTTGCTGAAATAAGATTATTATCAACAAGGACTTCAACATTTACACAAGCCCAACTATTTGGGTTAGTAGCTGATAGATCAGCGAAGATATTATCACACTTTTGTTTCTTATCAAGCATTGCTACTCATCTAGCAACAGCAGCAATCTCTTGTCTCAAAACATAAGAATCAAGATTGTAGTTTTCCGGATCTTCTTTATGATTATTAATGATCTTCTGCTCAGCAAGATTATTCGCTGCTTCAATTTGTTCACCAGTTGTATATCCTGCAAAAGAAATATTCAATATTCCAAGTGAAAGGACCAGAAATGCAAGTAACTTTTTCATAAGACTCCAATTTTAAAAAATAAAAACACGCTTAATTTTAAAAGAATACATATAAAATACAAACAAAAAGCTCTCGACTAAAACTCGAGAGCTGTTCTGGTAATATTATATTATCAAATCTTCTAATCTTTTTATTCTCTCATCCAAATCTGGATGACTCGAAAATAAAACTCTCATTCATGTTTTCTTTCTCGTTGATATTTTCATTGCTGCTAACTTTGAGCTATCGAGCGAAGCCCCAGCTTGTACATTTTTCAAGGCTTTGAGTCCAGCAATCATTTTTTCTTTTCACACAAAACGAGCACTTCCTTCATCTGCTCTAAACTCTCTATATCTAGAAAATTTCATTAATATAAGAGATGCTCAGATTCAAAATAGTATTTGTAGTGCGATATTAATAGCATAGTATCAAAGCATTCCAAACTTCCCATCTGTATAAGAATTAAAAATATTAGAAACAATTCTTGCAAAGAAGATTACAAAAGTATTAAGCACTCACTGTAAAAGTGCCATAGTTACCATATCTCCATTCAATATATGTGCCATTTCATGCCCTATCACTCACTCCACTGCATTTCTATCCATAGCATCCAATAGTCAGCTTGAAACAGCAACTAAACTTGTATTTTTTGACCTTCCAGTCGCAAAAGCATTTGGGTCCCTGTCCTGATATATTCCTACCTCAGGCATAGTGATATGATTTCTTTCTGCAAGCTCTTCTACCACTTGCCATACTATCTTCTCCTTTTCAGAAAGAGAATATACATCATCCTTTTGAATGAGTGTAATTCTATATGCTTTCTTTGCCATCCATTTTGAAAGAGCGAGGGATATAAAGGATCCAGAAAATCATATAATAGCAGAAAATATAAGTATAGAAGTATAATTAAAACCATATAAATCGAGAGTGATTCCAAAAACACTCTCAAGTATAGTTAATGTTAGCGTTAATACTATAAGTACCGCTATATTCATTCATAAGAATAATAAACCTCTTCTGAGCATATTTTTATAATTAATAAATAAAACTAGTATATAGGTAGTTTAAAAACCTAAAGTAATTTGTCAAGATATCTCTTCTTTTCAAGGAGTACTCTTCTCTCCTGTATTTTGTGATTTATTGTTCAAAAATAGCTCTATTATTTCAAGATCATACTTGATATTATGTCATATAATGAGAATATCACTTTCTAAAAGAGTCATTAAAAAATCTTTTAAATCTGAATCTTCTAGGCTTTCTCAATGATGGAGTCTATTTATATAAAATATATTATTATCATCAAGATATATACTTACTCATGTTAACTGAGCTTCCATAATATTGAGAGACGTTGTTTCAGTATCAAGAACAATTTTATCAAATTTCTCTATTTTTTCTTGTAGATCATCGAGTCACTGTTTGTCTCAAATAATATTTACTTTCAATCCCAGGTTCTCCCATTTTTGAAGCTCTTTTTCTTCCTCTCAGATCAGACTATTAAATTCAAGGTCTCTAAAAAAATCTTTTACTTTATCATTAAGTAAGCTCTTTCCATCAAATGTAAAACTTTCTAAATATTCTCATCATAAAAGGTTATTATTAAATGGAGGGCAATCTAACTGAACTGAAAGATCAAGAGTTGCAAGTTTCTTTGATAGAAATGCATCTTCCTTTGAAACTACTAGTTTTTCAAATGTTTTTCCCTTGAAACAAGACTGTACTTCTTTTGGAAAATCTTTTTCAGTTTTCTTTCCAGACTGCACTTCATCAACTGCTTCATATATTTTTTCTATTCATCCAATCTTATTTATAAGATCAATTGCTTTTTTCGGTCAGAAACCATCTATTCCTGGAATATTATCAGCTTTGTCTCAAACTATTGCAAGGTAATCAATTACTCCTTCTGGTGGAACTCAGAATTTAATAGTTGCCTCTTCTCTATTAAATACCTTTCTCTTCATCGTATCATATATCTTCACATTCTCGGTGATGAGAGCATAAAGATCCTTATCTCAAGAAAGTATATATATATCATTGTTTTTATCTTTACCTAAATCTTTAGCCAATGTCCCTATAACATCATCAGCTTCATATCACTCTATCGCAATCATGTGGATATCCATAAGCTCTATCATCTTTTCTATATCATCTATCTGACTTCTTAGATTATCAGGCATTCTATCTCTTGTTGCTTTATAGTCATCATAAAGATCATGACGAAAGTTCTTTCATTTTGCATCTTTTACAAAAAATAAATAATCTGGTTTTTCTCTTACGAGTTGATTTACAAAAAACTTGGCCATTCCAAAAATAGCATTCACTACTCTTCAATCTTTGGTAGAAAACTCTGGAACTCAGAAAAACATACGATAAATAAATGAGTTTGCGTCTATAAGATAAATTTTTTTCATATAAATATGATTAATTTTATGAGTAAAAATAACATACTTAATGATATCAAAATAGATAATAATGTAAAGAAATAATAACAAAGTATTGACTTTTATTTATTTTATATATAATATATGTTGTCTTTTTTGTGAATAGAGATATTAAGCTCTATTCCAAAAAGATACCCTAATGAAATAATTAAAAAATAAAGCTAAGAAACACCTTGTTATGTATGCAGGTGTTTTTGTTTTACAAAAAAATAAAAAATAATATACTATATAATAATATAACTGAATAAGAAATTATATGCAAAACTTTACTCTTACCAAGAAAATACAATTAACACACGATGTATTTGAGCTTGTTTTTCAATGAGAAAATGAAATCAATATGAAGCCAGGACAATTTATTACATTTATTCTTGATAATATTTGAGGAAGAGCCTATAGTATCCTAGAATCAAAATGAAATACGATAAGTTTTATTATAAAGAAACGGGAAGCTGATAATGGGTGAAGGTGATGAAGTGCATATATTTGTGATTTAAAAGTTTGAGATATAATAAAGTGAGTTTGACCTGCCGGACACTTTACTCTGAAAGAGAATAGCAAGAATAAGCTTTTTATATGAACCTGAACGTGACTCGTTCCTCTCTATAACCAAATACTCTGAAGTATAGAACAAAAACAGGAATGCAAACTTACTCTTGTATTTTGAGTTAGAACTCTCAAAGACACATTCTATATTGAAAAATTTGAAGAGATACAAAAAAAATATCCAAACTTTGATTTCACTATTCTGTTAAGTAAAGAAAAATCAGAATTATATCAAAAATGATATGTAACTGACTTCCTCTCTCTTGAAAACATAGAATCATTTGAAGAGTATTATATATGTTGAGCTCCAGCGATGATAGATAGCACTGTTGAAAAGTTAAAAAAACTATGAGTAGATGAAGAAAATATTTTCTTAGAAAGATATTAAAATAATAACAATACCAATGAAAAAATATCTCATATTTGATTTAGACGGAACTCTCCTAACAAATGTTTGAAATATATTATCAACTATAGATAATTTTTTTGAAGAAAATGAACCAGATAATAGAGAAAAAGCACAATACATATTTTCATCTACACAATGAACACCACTTAAAGTTCAATTAGAGTCTATTCTTGGTGAATCTCATCCTAAAGTTCAAGAGTACACAGATGAAATATATTCAATCATTCTAAAGAATTGAAACCATGCTTTTTTTGATAAAGTACCTGAGAAAATAAAAAATCTTTCGAAAAATTATACTTTATTTCTCACGACTTGAAACTCTACTTCATTCGCAAGTAACGCACTTCAGGAATGAGAAATTTTTGATTGCTTTGAAAAAGTAATATGAAGTGATCTGATACTGAAATGAAAAGATCATTTAGAAATATTTCAAGGTATCTCATGAGATCAAAATTTTTATAAAAATTCACTTTATATATGAGATGGGAATTCTGATCGAGAATTTGCAAAGGAAGCTTGAATAGACTTCATTCATATTTGAAATGAAAACAGAGATATATATGAAATAGAGTCGGTAACACAAATTGATACTGTATTGGATAGAATAAAAGAGGAAAAATAATTTATTTTTCCTCTTTTATTCTATCCGCTTTTTTCTCTTCTAACATAATTCTTATTACTCCTATTATTCAAGTAAACAATAAAGTTATATCTGTCATAAAGCCTCCAATAGAATGTCATAGAAAGTTATATACTCCCCAAAGCATTACAACTACTATAAAACCAAGGTTGAGCCATATTCCTCTTACAAAAAATACTAAGAACGTTCCTAGTACAGCGTTTAGTGTTGGAATAAGCGAAATATATCAATTATAAGTTAAAAATCAGATTATAACATAAAAAATAACAAATATAGAAGCAAGATATTTATTTCTTTCATATTTTAATGCAAATATGTTTTTAATTACATCAACTCCATTTATTAATGCTGCAGCAGTGAGGCCAATAATATGGAAATGTATTCCCCAAATAAGAGATGCTATCATTGTAAAAAAAATAAATTTTTTATTCTTACAAAACAAAAAATTATATATTGAGACTAAAAAAGCTATTAGTCATATAGATTGACCTATTGGAGCAATAAGAAATATTTCTATTACCTCGTTAATAAATACAGTTACTGATTCCATTATAAGTAATATATTATAAAATTAATTCTAGTACATCGATACTATTATTCATAGCAAAGTCTAAATTATTGAAACATTCATCTGTTGCTTTGGATTCACCTCCATCAGATAATGCTTTTATAACAACACATTTATCAAGAATATTATACTCTCTTGCAACAGAAAGAACTGCAAAAGCTTCCATTTCTACTATATCGGCTCCGTGTTTATCTCTCAACTCTCATACTATTTTTGGGTCATCAACGAAAGTATCTCCACTCAAGCACACTCAACTCAATATTAATCCAAATTTTTTTAAATCGTAATTACTTCATACAGCATACTCCAAAAATATTGGCGCTTTCCCATAATCATACTCTTCTCATTCAAAGGGAAGATAAAAGTCGTGTTGAATAAATGCATTTGGAAGAAATACATCTCATATTTTCACATCATGGTCTCAACCTAAATTTCAAGCAATTCAAACATTTATTAGCTTAAGAATCTCATAATTTTCTAAAAGATACGTAGTTGCAGTAGCTGATTGAATTTTTCCTATTCCAGAATTTGCCAGTACAATTTTTTCTGTTTCCCCATCAACATCTCTTGATCACTCATATATAGTAATATTTTGAAACTTCTTTACTTCTTTAAGTCCAAACCTCTTCACGATCAGATCTCATTCTTCATTCATCGCAGTAATTACTGCTTTTACTATTTCCATAGTATATATGCTTTAAAATTTAAATAAACAAAATGATTCTATATGATTTAGAAGCTTTGTAAAATAAAACTTGAAAAAATATATATTTAAAATACTCTCATAGTAATAATTATTAAACAAAGAGCGACATGTGATTTACCATGATAAACGAAAGCTTCATCTGTGAACATTGTTGAAAACAAGCTGAAAAACACCCAGAGTGATCTGCTAGAAACCACTGTCCATTCTGTCTTTCTTCAAAACATATGGATGAAACTCTTCCTTGAGATAGAAAGTCTGACTGTCACTGAATTATGCTTCCTATAGATATAGACTATAAAAAGAATAAAGGAAATATGATCAAGCATAAGTGTGAGAAATGCTGAAAAGCAATATTAAATAAGATAGCACCTGACGATCATTTCTTAGACTTTGTGAAGAAAAGAAATAAAACTATTTAGAAAAACAGAAAGCTAAAGCATTCTGTTAAATATATATTTCAACTACTAGCTGAATATTAAAAAGTAGCAAATCTAATTGATTTACTACTTTTTCTAATACTTTCTTTTAAATATACCTTTATTAAATGAAATATCAGAGTATATAGGTAGCAACAAGTAACTCTCAGAGAAAAGCTCAAAGTTGAATAAAGGTTGCCCAGATAGAGCCATTTTTAACTAAAACTTCTCAGAATCAGAATGGAACTGCGAATCATAACCAAAGAACATAAATAAACTCGATTGGTTTTATAAATCATAGCGTGGAGACTGTTTCCATTAATACTGATAGTATAGTAATACTAATCAAGTTCACTACAAAGGTTCCAAGAATAACTCTCAAGGTCCATATATTTGAATTTTCTTTACTTGCTCCTCTGAATTTTTGTAATAGTTTTCAAAATCAAATTCCATACCAAAACAACATAAATACAACTGAACCATATACAGCTAAAAGTATTGCTAATATATTTATTCCTCCTACTCCTGTCATAATATATTTATATAATTGAACTAAAATATGTAATTTCAGTAGTATTATATCAGTTATTTTCGTTTATGTAAACAAAAAAGTATTTACATTACAAAAAATATTATGTAAAATAGAAAATACTCTATTATTTTAAAGCGTCCAAAAATATTTTCCTGTTTTTTGGATCTCCGAGTGGCCAAATATTGATTCTATCTCAAACCGTAGTAGCTTGTTTATTACCAGAGTTCAGTATAGTAGTAATATTAGGTGGCATACATCTAAAAATTCCATTTGTTTTTTCACTAAAAAGATCTTCTAATCAAGTTCAGTCAAGTCATTGTTTTAGTTCTGCTCTAATATATTTCAAATATTTATTGAGCACACGTACTTCCGATTGAAAATCTTCATTATCAACCAATTCTCTCATCAAAATTGCTCCATCTGCTGTTGCTCAGATTCACTCTGGTCTTTGAATCTTATTAAATACTCCTCTCAAAGATTCAGTATTTGCAAGATCCCCTGGTGTTGCGGCTAGAATATTCTTGAAACCTGGCGTTCATCTATAGTTCCCAATTTTTGAAAAAGAAGTATAGTGAAATGCTGTAATTCATTGATTTACTAGTAATTCCATCAATGGGTATGGTTCTAAAATATCCTCTTTGAGTCCCTTATACGCGTTATCTCAAAAGTATACGATAGTATCTTTAAACTCCTGTAATAATTTTACAAGTTCTTGGTTATATGATCCATCTCTGTCAAAACCAGAAGCATTATTATTATGTTCTTGATCGATCATAAGTCCGAGTCATCATTCTGATTTTATTTTTTCAAATGTTTTTCTTACCCCATCTATATCTTGTGCTCCATTTATATCGATTTCTGGAATGGTTTCTATTTTTATATCTAGACCAATATCTTTACTTGATTGAACGAAGTCAGTATGACCTGAGTATTGATATTTTTTTGGTAAAATTATGTTATTAATTGTTTTCCCATTCATAAGGTTTGGAACCATCTTTTGAACCGAACGGAGTGCCTGCATAAGGTTATCAACTTGCATAGTTGCCGTTTGATTTGAATCTATTCCATAGAGTTTTTCAAATGTTTCATTTGATTGTTTTTTTATAAAATCACCAAATGCTTCTGGAGTACGATAACCTTTTGAAAACTGTTCTTTCTGAATATGATACCATATATTATCAAGTGTAGCAGAGTTATAGAAATCTCCCGGTTTTCATTTTTTTTGAATGACATCTAAAGGATACTCTTCTTGATTTAATCACTGTTTAATTAAATATTTATTATAGCCAACTGTAGCTTCTACTGGTGGAACAAACATAAGTCATTGCCCCAGGTAGATATTTTCAATTCCCTCTTTATTTAACAACGCTTGCTTCTCTTTTGAAGCTGGAATTCCTCAAGGTATATCATTAATGTTCATTACTATAAAAATTATGTTATAAAGATTACTTATACATAATATATATTATATTGACAAATGCAAATAGGAGAGAATGAAAATTATTGACATATTATTCAATATAGTTTATAATATTAATGCAGAATAGTAATATTCTACCTTACCTCTTTTGGTAATGGCAGATCTACTATTTTGTAGGTCTGTATTTTTATTAATCCTATACTAAAAATGTTTTGCTTTCTTAGTGAAAATAAGTATAATACATTGGTTAAATAACCAATATAATTATGTTAAAAATAAAAGAATTAGAAAAGAGAGAGAGAAATGAAAAAAGTTGAAAATCTG
>Ga0228670_1000085_pt1 | contig 57556 bp, 57 predicted proteins | sample 85DmetaG_FD_182785 | JGI IMG/M metagenome (GOLD analysis project Ga0228670, IMG submission 182785) | Seawater microbial communities from Monterey Bay, California, United States - 85D | ecosystem: Environmental > Aquatic > Marine > Coastal | place: USA: California | collected 2016-10-13
CCCGATGCAGTTATGGTTGTTAACAGTAGGTTAAACAATATATATGCTACTTTACAAGCGGCAACTAATAAAGATGATGCAAAAAATGTGGCAAAAGAACACGTACAAAAAACATTTCAAACATTTGAAAACGCATTACATAATAATGATGCCATCGACGATGAAGATATCCTATCAATAATTGACGAGAGTAAAATAAAAACAACTTGTAAATCAGGCAGCAGTGAATGTTCAAATATATCAATGGTAACTGATATGATTTTACAGTTACCAGAATTAAAAAATAAACATGGTAACAGAATGCTTGAAACTGGAGCAAGAAGTAGTAATGTAGATGATATAATTAACGCTATTTTAAGTACTAATGAAAGGAAAAAAGAACACATAGATTCAGGTGAAAAAACAAAATTAAGAGATATTGGTGAAAGAAATATGCCAACAGACAACCAATTTGAGAATGTATGGGGTACTAAGTTGAATGCAAAAAATGAATGTTGTTATTTATGTGGAGGTAAATTAGTAAATGAACTACAAGTTGTTCCTGAAATGGAACATAAATTACCCAGTATTGAATTTTATACAAAAGTTCATAATATTAATGAAGAATATCCACAGTTATTAGAAAAATGGAAAACATATATTAATTCTGACGAGATAGAAGCGAAACCCTTATATATGTATATAAATTGTAATGGTCAGACATGGTATCAAAATCCTGAAAGATTTCTAAAAGCTCAATTTGATAATTTATTAAACCCATTTATAACCAAAAATAAAAATGAAACAGATATTTATAAATTTATTGCATTATTAAAAGTATATTTAATGGAATTTGCATATTCTCATCATTTATGTAATCAAATAAAAGATAATGATAATTTAAAAAATGCCAGAATTAGAGATACATATATAAAAAGAATACAAGCTTGTATAGCTAACGTTCAATCAGGTAAAACACCTGGGGAACCGCGAGTAAAAATTAATAAAGTAAAACAAGAAAAGGAGTATATCAAATTTGACGATTACAGTAATGGAATAATTGGCACTCATTTTCAGGTAATAAATCAATTAATTGGTAAATATGCAGACTTATATGATACATCGTCGAAAAAAACATTGTTAAAATTAAAAATTATAATGGTTCAATCAATTAAAGCAACAATAAATTCTATGATTGACAAAATAAATGTAACAAAGAGTAAAACAAAAAATAAAAGTGATACTCAAGTTGCTAATAACAGATATATACCAATGTTGGATGAGTTGGATGCATCCAAGGCAGCAACTGAAAAAAAGAGTCAGCAACATGGACGTCAATTAATCTTATTTGAAAAAAACAATCCATCATATGTTGATTATGATACAAAACTTCTAGAATATAATGATACGTTGGATGAATTAGAAAATGCAATAAACAATGATTCTTTTGATTATTTACAATACCGTCTTCTTCAACATAGAGCACGTAAAGTAAGTGCAAAAAAAGGAGGAAAAGGAACTCGTAAAAAGCAAAGAACGAAAAAGCGAGGCGTAAAACGTTGTAACAAAACACAACGTCATAGAAAAACAAAAAAGAAATAAATAATTACGTTAAATGCATATGCTTGACTGATCTTTGTTTGGTTATCCATTCTTTATCCAAATCCAATATAGTCTTACTATAATATGTAGTTTTTTCTTCAATATCACTATAATTATCATACTGTGTAACAGTTAATGGTGTAATAATATACCAATAATCCTGCATTTGTAATTTCAACCAGTAACGGTCAATGGCATATTCATGTTTATTAGTAGAATTTTGAATTAATTTTCCTAATCCTTCTTTATAATTAGCGATTAATGTATCATAATACTCTTTTTTTACAATATAACCAGTAGTTGTTTGGCAGTAAAAAACACGAGATGCATATTCATATAATTTTTGAAAAGGTGGACAATTATTTCCACTAACAATTAATACATTCCAATTAATAGTATCATTATCAACAAATTTTTGTAGGTTTTTTTTAAATAATTCAGGATTGGTAAACGTAATATCATCTTCACAAATAAAAACCTGTTCATAGTCACGTGTTTTTGCTAATTCCAAACATTTTATATGACTAAGTGTACATCCAATTGCTGGTGTTTTTGGTTGAATTCCCGCAACTCTTTCCGCACTAATACCCATTTTACTAAATTCTTGTGTAATATGTTCTAATCTATCTGTACGATGGTCTAAATTAATAAAAAGTGTATGTTCAAATAATTCCATTTATGAATTTTATATTATATATAATTCATAATATTTATGTTTAATAATGTTTCCGCAATTATATTATTGTGATATTTCTATATTTTCTAACATATTATCAATAGTTGCCTTAGATTCATTACGAACAATTTGTGTATATAAATCACCATGAGTTTTTTGTAATAATTTCATATCATCTTGTAATGTTTTTACAGTTTGTGTTAATTGGTTCATATTTTGTGTAATTGATTCAATATTCTCTTTTAATGAAGTAAATACATTATCTTGATTATCTTCTTCATCTTTCCAAGAAACCGTTTTTTTATCAAGAGTAGGTTGTTCAATCTCTTGTATTGAAATATTAATGGTAGAATCTGTATCTATATGAAGTTTGGGTCGTTCACTTTCAATTGAATGGATATTTTGTTGTTTTAACGGTGCACTCATATTAACAGGTGGTGGAATATTATTCATATCATATTCTCGTTGTTTGAGTTGTTGTTGAACCAGTGTATCCATATTTTCAATAACCCCGTCATCATTATTTTCTGTAAAATTTACATCATCCGGAATATTGCGTTTATTCATAGCGGCATATTCAGTTTGGCGTTGTTCAAACTGGTTTGTATAAATTTCTTGACGGTTATTACTAACAATAGGAGGGGTATTTATAGTATATGAATTAACTGGTTGAACCACATTAGTATTATTGATAGGTGATGTAGGGTTAGATTGGGGAGTTGTTTGTTCTCGTATATTTTGAATCATATATGAAATAGTTTCTTTGTTAACACGATTTAATCCATTTACTGTTAATTTTTGGTTTTTATATTGGTCATAAAATTTACTAACGATAGATTTAAACCAATTAACTTTTGTATCCGGAGTATATTGTGAAAAAAATGTTTGAATATATGAGTTTTTACTTATAACATTCCATAGTAATTCTTGATTTTCAGATACAATATATAATGACATGATGTATAAAAGTATGTCATTATATCTATATTTGTTAATTAGTTAATGTTTTTTTGTTTTACGATGTCTGTCTTTTAGTTTATGTTTTCTTGACCTTTTTTTCTTACTGCCTCCCATGGCAGGTATTGGTTTAAGACTAATGTTTTCTTTATAAGAATGGAAAAAATTGGTAGTAGGTTCTTGTTCATCTTTTGGTAAATTACTATTTCTAACATAACCAAACACGTTTTCTAAAAAGTGCTCTACTTGGTCTTTTGAGGAGAAAGTTGAATTAATATTTTGTGGAGTAATTTTAATATCATTGATTAAGAATCCTTTGCTATTTTTTTTTTCACTCCCAAATATATCTATGGTGACTCGTGGTTCGCCTCCGTATTGGGAAGGGTCAGCAGCCGGTTCAACGGCCGATTCAGTATCATTACCTGCACCAGCAGCCGGTTCAACGGTCGGTTCAGTATCATTACCCGCACCAGCAGATTTATTAACATCATCTGTATTAGCATCAACAGAAGCAGCACTAAACATGGTTCCCATTATATTATATAAGTTATACTATAATGATAAAAAATTACGAATTAAAATATTTTTTTCTATAACTATGCATATGTTTATCTGGTATTCGTTTATTTTTAAAAAAGTCTATTTTTTCTGTATAAGTCTTAAATTTCTTTTTCTCAGTCTTATTGGTAAGCATAGTAATAATAAAGAATAACGAGTACATACCACACTCGTTGTTTTGATATTGATGTTCCATAGGACAATTCTCATAAAAATGAATATGTAATGGATTTTCTAATAACAATCCTTGGTCAATAATACGGGTAACTAATGATTTGATTTCACTTGGTATGGATTCACCGTTACTATCCATATAAAAAATGAATTGGTCTTCTAAATCAAGAAATAAAGAAACCCAATGAGAACCATTTTGTGTATGATTGTCTAAATTAAATACAATTCCTATTTTTGTTTTTCCAGTATCAATATATGATTTTAAATCAAATGTACAGAGTTCTTCCCAAACACATGTGCCATTATGTTCGGGTGGACGTGTATCAAAATCAATAGGTGTTGGTCCAATAATTCTAAAGTTTTTATGAGATTTTTCATACTGTTTGAGAACCGCTGCAATATCAAAATTGGAAAGCCATTTATCCGGGTTTTTCTTCCAAGATTCAGGGTGCTTAGGTGCAAAAGATTCCTTAATAAGTTTATTTTTTACCTGAGTATCTGTAATGGATTCTAACCAACAATCTTCCCTGTTGCATGTTTTTAAATTGCTTTTTAATTCATTCCATATTTGTTTAGGACTTGTAGATTTGATAGTTTTTTTACGATGTTGTGTATTGAAAGAATCTTTTAATTTATATAACACATCATCAGTTAAACAACTAATACCAACACTTGTTTTACCTTTTGTAATAGGATTACAGTTTATTGGTTTTAATTTTCTGGTTTTGGTAACCTTTTGTTTTTTACGTTTTGTTGACATGGTTAGTTATATATTACGTAGATTAAATAGTCTTCTTTTATTCTTCTTTTTGGTTTTATTTTTGTTTTTCTTTTTGGTTTTCTTTCCGCCATAATATTTTAAAGGTAAATTAATTTGTATATCATCTGCATTGTTACAAGGTACTGTACAAGTATAATCATAAGCACGAAAATTCACATTATCACCAAAAATATATTTTAACCTATCCAAAAAATAACTTAAACGAATTTTATCAATATGGGTTGGATTTTCTGGATCATTTACAGAGACATTCCAATTAGAAAAATCTCTGTATTCTTCATTATTTTTTTCAGGTGGTGGATTATGTTCATTTAGAAAAAAATCTTTCATTTCACTATAGTCTTGAACGTTATATTCAGTATTATAAATTTTTTCATAATTTAACTCTGTATAAGAGATTTTATCACGATTAAAATCTAAAAATAAACGGTTTAAAAAATTTAAATTGAATAAATTAAATCTTGTTTCAAGTGAATCATTATCTCTTGGAAATACTAATTGATTATTATTATCGTGAACAGATATTAACCAAACACCTGCATATAAATCATTAGAAGTTTTTCCTATAAATTTATCATACGGCATTTTATCAAAAAAATATTTTTTTTCAGGCGTTGGATTATTTTTACGAAAATATTTTAGTAGACGTTCGTGTTCATCGTTAAATTCCCAAATAGTTTTTTCACATATATCAATATTATCACCAGTTGCATTATATAAATCTATATTATAATTTTGATTTAACTCAGTAGTAATTATGCAACCGTGAATAATCATGGCAATGGTTACTGTATATTTTGTTTTATTCTTTGATTTTTTTGTATTTATAGTTTTTCGTGTTTTTTGTGGTGTTTTGTTTGTTTTATGGGGGTGTTTTTTGATAGTATCACTAAATAATACCATTGTTAGTTATATAGTAGTTAGAAAAATATTAGCGGTAATATATAGAACATATGTTACCGTTTATATCCAACTTGTTTTCATTTACGCACCCTAACAATGTATGTATGACCTACATGCAACATTTTTGGTTTTCAATGTCTTTGTGTCTTCGGTTTGCTATAGGTAGTATACAAGCGTTTATTCACGCATTGTTACCAGATTACTATATTACTTCATCAAGTGATTTAGTAAGAGAAATTCAATACGATATCTCCAAGATTGGATGCCGTGATTAATTTATTAGCGGTTGTTTGAAAACATACGCATATCATAATTTGCAATAGGTAGATTCCCTTTTTTAACAACCCGGTCTTTACTCCACAGAGAACTAGTAGACTTTTGTGAATAAGATGAAGTATCAGTATCGTCGTTCATATTACCAAATAAGGTGTCATCTTCATTATTATATTGGTCATTATGATGTCTTTCATCATCTTTCATTTTAAAATGTCGTATAAGATGTTTAGTATATGTATTAAATATTTGGTAGATGTCTGTAGAGATTTCCATATCAGGTGAATCAATCATATTAGCAGTAATTTGTAATATTTTTTCACGATATTTACGTTTATCATCAATAGTTTGATTATCCAAAATTGCTTGTTCTGGATTGGTTTGTGCAACATATTTACGATAATGATTTTTATTCATTAATAATGCGAGAGTTAATTCATCCATATCTGTATTGTTAACGCGGTTATCTAAGTTATTATTATCTTCGTTTAATAATTTATTATTAGAATCTGGAGTTGTATCTTCCTGCATACTAATGAAATATATATGTTATAAGAGTATTATTTTATTTATTTTATTTAGTAATTATAATTTCATGGCTATAATAATATTGTGCTATACTATATAATAGATTACATGTCATCTACTCTAATACCTCAAAAAAATGGCGATCAAACCAACTCTCGTAAAATATTAAGCAAATCATGGAACCAAGAAAACGTAATAGGTACTATCAATAATAAGAAACGTATACTTACCCCATTTAGGGCAGCAAACAATTTAGGTGATTTCCTTATACGTAAAAATTATGTATGTGGTGGACCTAACCAAATAAACCCTGGTAAAACAGGAACAAAAACATCAATCGGTTCTATAATAAGCGCGTGTGATGGTTCCGGCGTAGACGGTGCATCGTGCAACCCCAAATTCGTTTCCGATTCCTCTGATTATGTACGTTTTCGTAAATTACGTGCTATGAATAAAAATTACACTGGAAGATAAACAATATAATTTATATCACTATGTTATAGAATCATTGTGATATGTTTAAAATGATGTATAGTAAGACAAATATAAATAATGGTGCATTATCAGGTGCTAAACCAATGCCTCTAAAGGATAGTACAAGTAATAATGAAAGTACATTTAATATGTCAAGAAAAACTTATTTGGAAACAGTTCCATCAACCCCTATTACAAATGATATAAAACTACAAAAAAAATGGTTAGGAAATCGTGATGCCTCCCAAATTGTAGCAAATCGTCGTAATGTAGCAGTTGGTAAAGGAACATTAAATGAAGGTGCTGGATTATATTCATTTACTGCATATAATGAAATAAATGTACAGAATACTGCATTACGACGTTGTCGTGCAGGTGGTTCTGGTGCTCTACCTAAACAAAATGCACGTTCTACAAACGAGTTAACCCGTAAATATGCACCAGTTCAATATTCAAATGTAAATGGCGTAGTAAGTAATAATTATATAAAGAATTTTTATGGTAATAATGCACCAGTGAGTTATCATTAAATATAAGTGACCGGATTAATACGAGTTTCATTGATATTATGATGATATTTATAAGTATTATTTGTTAATGTATAGTTTTCATTTATTGTAGAAATACTATACATGGGTTCATTAAACATGGTACGAATAATATGATTTGTATACAACAAATATACATACATTATATTTAATCCAACGATAAGAAGTAAATAATCAAACATATTGAACTTATTGTAATAAAGATAAAAGAGTAGTTAATTTCAATTTTTTTCACAATATACATATATATTGTGTAATGTACAGTTATTTAGTTGAATTTTTTGGTGCTGCGTTCTTTATTTATGTTATCTTTGCAACTGGAAATCCTTTAGCAATTGGTGCTGCATTAGCCCTTGCTGTATTAGTAACAAGTAATATCTCGGGTGGACACATTAACCCTGCCGTGACAATTGCAATGGCTTCTGCTGGTAAATTACCTATAGATGAAGTTTTGCCATATTGTTTAGCACAAATCATGGGTGGATTAACAGCCCTTCAGTTATACAAACGTTATCAATTATAAGTAAAAAATTATGTAATAATAAATATTTTATTATATAATTTACTTTGTTTTGTTCATTGCGCGAAATAATATAAATAAGCCGACTAAAGAGAGGGAACCAATATAGATACTGGTAATTCTATCGGGTGTAAATCCTGTAAAATTTTCTTTATCTTCCTTTTCTTTATCTTCCTTTTTTTTTAAATCTATTCCTTGAATGCTTGGTAATTTATCTATAATCTGGGTTTCCTTAAATGCTTCAATAGCAACGGGTGTTTTTTTAGACATAGGAGTAAATGCAGAACCGGATGATGGTTTCCAGAATGTTGTTGATTCCATATTTTCAAAATTATCCATCAATGGACATTTTTTAACAGTAAAATTGTCCTTTATTGTTTTACCATTACTTCCTGCATTCTTGCGACGGGTTTCATCTTGTGATAATTTGGGTATGTTATTTAAAAAACTTTTCATTTTATATATACATTCATTGATATATTTATTTCCTATAATGCTAAATAGTTATAAAATAATAAATACACTTTTATAATTACTAGATCATTATCAATTTTTTCTTTTTAATAACGTTTTTGCATGTTTTGCTGCCTTTTTTGCATTTTGAGTAAACAACCTTTTCATTTTTACCATTTCTCGTGCTTCTATTTTTTTATTCTTCTCAGCAATCTTATTTGTTTTCATTATTTTTTTTTGCATTTTATTAGATTGAATATGAATACGTGATATTATATTTCGTTTGTAATAACGGCGTATTTTACGTTCATAAACTAACATTCTTTGTTCCTGTTCTTCTTCTTTAACCTTATTAGAAATTTTGGTTAGATGATGTAGAAACCGAATTAGTATTCGTTTTATTTGATAGTCAAAATCATTATTATATGATACAAGTGTTGATAGAAGGTTAAAACAACTTTGTATTTTTTCAACAACATTATTATGATAATATTTATAAATGAAGATAGGATTGTCATTAGTCATAATAATACGTCTTATATAAGCGGAAAAATATAAATCTTGTTTTAATAATTGTATAACTGGGTGCGAGTGTATTTGGATTTCATTATTTTTTAAAAATGTAGTTGGTGGTAATAATTGTTTAATATATGGTCTTGTAGAATATCCACTTGTATCATCATTTTTTTTAAAGAACTGCATATAAATAAGTTGTTCATATTTACGAAAAAGATTAAGTGTATCTTTTGACCTATATAAATATCGTATTGTTTCTGTGATTAGAGGTGTTAACATTTGCATCCGTGTTTCAATATCTATAAAATCATAGATAGTTAAACGTAATTCAATTGGTAACCATTTAATCCATGTAGTCCAATGTTTATTACGGTCTGCCGGCATATTAATAATATTATTATAATACTATAATATTATAATAAATTATATCAATTTTTTATTTAATTTAAAAATCTGCCTTGAATTCAAAAACATCATCATCTACTGTTTTATTTGCAAGTGCATACTCAGAGTTAGTTCGTTCAAAGAAATTTACCTTTGATTCCATACTAATTAATTCCATAAAATCAAAAGGGTTTTGTGAATGATAAATTTTATCATATCCTAATTGTAAAACCAACCGATCAGCAACATATTCTATATATTGAATCATTAATTTTGAGTTCATACCAATCATTCTACAAGGAATAGCTTCGGTAATAAATTCTTTTTCTATAGCAACCGCTTCTTGAATAATTTCATATATACGAGTTTTATTTAGTTTTGTTTGTAATTTTGAATATAATAATATCGCGAATTCAGTATGTAATGCCTCATCGCGTGAGATAAATTCATTAGATAATGTGAGTCCTGGCATGAGTCCACGTTTTTTAATCCAATATATAGAGGCAAATGAAGCAGAAAAGAAAATACCTTCAATCGCAGCAAATGCTACAAGACGTGATGCAAAATTACTACTTTCATCTCCTATCCATTTTTTTGCCCAATCTGCTTTTTTTGCAATACATGGATAATTTTGGGTAGCTTCAAATAATTTCGTTTTTTCTCTACTGTCATGAATATAGGTATCAATTAATAAACTATACATTTCTGAATGAATATTCTCCATAGCAATTTGAAATCCATAAAATGCACGCGCCTCTGATAATTGTACGTCATTCATAAATCGGTTTGCTAAGTTTTCAAGAACTAATCCATCAGACGCAGCAAAAAACGCCAATACCATTTTAATGAACTGTTGTTCATCAGTGTTTAACTTACTCCAGTCATTAATGTCTTTGGATAAATCAACTTCTTCAGCTCGCCAAAAACAATCAACTTGCCTTTTATACATTTGCCAAATGTCATCATGTTGAATAGGAAACATAACAAAGCGATTATCGTCAGGAATTAAGATACTGTCAGTTGATGGAATTTCTGCCATAGACCTTGCTAGATATTATACTATATAGATTTTATCTTGTTTTAAAAAAACTATTTATCTTTATAATGAGTATAGTTTTAGAAAATGTATTGTTGTACTTAATTGCATATTTGTAGCCAATAATTTATTAAAAATAATATTTTATTATATTACGATAAATGTGGCGAATATATTTATTATTTTTGAATTATTACAACCGATAAGTTTACAATAATATGAAATAATAGTATCTGTCCATACTATATTTAAGATATATGAACCAATTGGATTGTCACCCACTGGGTGAACCCAAAAAACGTGGTCGTAAATCAAAAAAACAGCTTGAAAAGGATATGATGAAAGAGTATCGTTATGAAAATCCCGAAGAAGCAGATTTGTTACCCTTTACTAATAAAAAATTATATGAAAATCTACAATACGTATCATCTGCAGAAAAACATCGTTTGGAACAAAAATTTACAAAACCTAAAAATGGACCACAGCGTGATTATTATAATTTATTAAATCAACGTACAAAAAAAATTGTAGTAGCAACTGGACCAGCTGGAACAGGTAAAACACTATTTGCAACAGAAATGGGTGTCAAGAATTTTCTAACAAATAATGTTGAAAAAATTATTTTTACACGACCATCAGTAACAGTTGATGAAGATTTAGGGTATTTACCTGGAACATTAGAAGAAAAAATGGCACCCTGGGTTCGTCCTATATATGACATTCTATATACATTTATATCTCCAAAAGATGTGGTTTCATTAATAGAGGAAAAAACAATTGAGATTTCGCCACTCGGGTTTATGCGCGGGCGTACGTTTAAAAACTGTTGGATTATTGCAGATGAAATGCAAAACTCTACAATATCACAAATGAAGATGTTATTAACACGTTTAGGTGAAAATACCCGATTAATCATTACTGGGGATTTAGATCAGCCAGACCGCCATGATGAACTGAATGGATTAGACGATTTTTTAGATAAGTTTAAAGGTAAACGGTCATCAAGTATAACCAGTGTTGAATTTGGAAATAGTGATATTCAACGTGAAGAAGTAGTTAAAGAAGTATTAGAAATATATAGCGGTGATGTTCCAGTCAGTTATCATAATAATAATGAATCCTGTAATAGTGATTAAAAAATAAATATTTATAAAAGTATAAATATTTGTATTATAATATTATAAATGAATAGAACATTACCAACTCACGCTGAAATAACGAATTTTGCAAAACTTACTTTATTAGTATATGAGTATGGTAAAGCATATGAAGTTGACCGTAAAACCACGATAGAAGAATTTGTAGCAGACGTTGTTGAAAATAATGAACAAGATAATTGTCGTATGGATGTAATTAATGATTTGGCCAAATCATCCCCTCATGGAAGGGTTCATAAATTTTTTAGTAATCCAAATACAGATTTACAAGTAGGCATTACAATAAGCGAGACAAATAATCGTATTTGTGTAGTTTTCCGTGGAAGTGAAAGTAAGTATGATTGGTATTATGATTTGGCATTCTTTAAAACGCACGTACATGATGATGTATATGTTCATGGTGGATTTCATACACAATTACATACTGATTGTATGTATGACCAAATAACAATAGAATTAAAAGATTTATTAAGGCATAATCCAGATTATGATATATATGTAACAGGGCATAGTCTTGGTGGTTCTTTATCTACCTTATATGGGTACGAATTATCCAGAGAAATACCTAATAAAATAACAGTGGTTTCATTTGCAAGTCCACGTGTTGGTAATACTCCATTTAAAAGAGCGTTTGATACTCAATCCAATTTAAATCATTATCGCATTACGAATAAACGAGATATAGTAACTGCTGCACCTAATATAAATTTTACACATGTTGGTATAAATATTACACTAACTGATAAAAAATATGCTATATTTTATAATTATGATTATCCGTGGTATTATTTTACGTTTTTTACATGTTGGAGTATAGGCGAACATTCAATGGATGTTTATTATAACCGTTTAAAGAAGAATATATGGACTCAACTATAGAATTATTGGTTTAGTATAAATTTATTTCGGTATATAAATTATATTATCAGTAGAATGATGAAAAGTTTAAAAAAAGTTATGGCGAAGGTTCCTATGAAAAAATTAATGTATAATCGTGGTGTGTTATATGCTTTATGTATTTTAGCACTATTCAATATCGTAATGTATGCTAATTCAAGAGATTTCAACTCTGTGATGACCATGTTAATTGTTGGTGTTTTAGTATCTTTTTTTAGCAAAAACATGATTGTTGTATTAGCCGTAGCTATTGGTGTAACTTATTTATTGAATTATACTTCTGTTAAGTTGATAAGTGAAGGTGCTGAAAACATGAAAAAGGAAGGCGAGGGAGCAGGTGAGGAAGCAGGTGAGGAAGCAGGTGAGGAAGCAGGCGAGGGAGCAGGTGAGGAAGCAGGTGAGGAAGCAGGCGAGGGAGCAGGTGAGGAAGCAGGTGAGAAGGGAGAAGTGGAGATAGCTGAGGATGCAGAAAAAAAGAAAATGTATGATGATTTACAAACAGATTTTAAAGATTTTCAAAAGATTCAAGACTCTATATTAACGGGCATGAAAGATATAGACCCATTATTGACAAAAGCAGAAACTTTTATTGAAAAATTTGAACATTACGGTAAAAAATTAGAGAAGACTGCATAATAAATATATTTTGATTAGTGCATAATAACTATATTTTTGTATGTAAATATTGTATACAAAAATATAAATAATATAACATGGTGAGTATTTTTACAAAATTAAAAAGGGCATTCCGTATGATATCACGTATTCCCCAAATGATAGCAGACGCTATAAAAAATGCAATTGAAAGCATGTTTAGGAAGGCGTTTAGTGGAATCCTGCAAATGATTGAGAACTTCAGAAGGATAGTATGTTTTTTGGAATCAATACCACTGCGTGCACGAAACATTACATCAGGGGTTGAAAATATATTTGATGGTGTAGCTAAAAAAGTAGCAGCACTTGGTAAATCATTTAGTATAGGGTTTGAAAGAACCGGTACATTAGTTGAATATACTGGTGAATATGCAGAAACCCGTATAGAATGTGTAATGAAATTTATTAAGAACTTTTACAAATGTGCTATATTCTATCTTATACGAATATTTTGTGAAATTGTGTATGCAATTATATCATTGCCTGTCATTTTTGTTGGTTATTTATTTGGTGTAGATGCTAACGAAGTATTATTTACACCCCTGGCGGAAGGAATGACATATATAAGTAGTTTTTTTGGTTTTGATATAATATTTAATTTGAAGTATATAACTGAAGGTATTTATGATGATTGTTATTCATGTAGACGGTTGAAAGATTCTGCACTTGAAAATGCAGGACAAAAATGGCAAGATACATTCTCTAAAGAAATACCAAAGATTATGAAAGATGGTGGTGCAAAAGAATTTAGACGAGCTAAAAATCAATTTAATGAAGTATCTGTACTTGTACCGCGAGAACCACATAAGGTACATTAATTATATCATAAAAATAAGAATAATAATGTATACGTATATTAGTATAGATTATTAAGAAATCATGGGTTTTATTCAAGATGTTATAAATGGTGTCAAATATATGATTGAAACATTTAAACGTATTATTTGTTTTTTGGCTTCTGTACCAAAACGAATTAAAAATATAAATGCTGGATTTGAAAATATATTTAATGGAATAAATGCCGAGTTTGATGCAATTGGAAAAAGTTTTGTTATGGGTACTGATAGTATAGCTCTACTTGGTAAATATATAGGTGAGTATATTACTACACAATCAAAATGTGGCTTTAAATTTGCTTCAAATTTTTTCAGTTGTGTATTTTACTATATTGTTGATATTATCATTTATTGTGTGAAAGCAATCGTATATGGTATAGTTCAGTTGGTTTACTGGATTATTTTGGCTCTTTTTAACATAGATATCTCTTATGGAGAGGAACAAATAAAAACGGCAGTAAATAAACTGGATAGTATAACGTCAACTTATCTAGGGTTATCAATTCATGACATCGGTTGGCCAAAATCAGTAAGAGACAAATGTTATTTATGTAAACGTTTAAAAACGTCAGCAATTAAAAAGACAGCAAGTGATGTAAATACTACATTTAATGAAAAAATACCCAATCTGTTTGGTAGAAGTAGAGGAATAATGCGTAGAGGACGCCATCAATTTGAAGAAATATTTAAACTACATGTAAGAGACCCATCAAACGTATATTAGTTTTTTTTTATCATAATAGAATATAAATGGGTAAAAAGTGTGTTCCTGGACTTATATGTATTGAAAATATGACATTATTTGTATTAATTCTTGTTATATTGCTTTTTATATATGTTTGGTATAGCCAATATCGTATTCATCAAAAAACGCATATTACTGGTGATAAAGTAGTTTTAGTAAATACCAGTTCTAATATACCACAATTGGTTCCTATTGCAAGTAGACAAGATGTTTTTAATGACCCGTATTCTCCTCCTGGAAAAAATCCAGTTATATATCCACGTAATTCAGGAGATGTAAGAGGTATACCTGTAAATATACAAACACGTGGTGTAGATAATGATTATCAACAAGTGGGTATTTTAACACGTTCAAATTATTCTGGTGATGAAATGATTTTACCATTAATGGGACGTAAACACATGTCTGGTCGTGATAAATGGCAATATTATACTATATCTGGTACTGGAAATTTAAATACAAAATTACCTATTAGTGTAAATGGACGCAGTTGCACTGGTGAATATGGTTGTGATGATATTTATAACGGGGATGTTGTATACGTTGAGGGTTATAAAGATACCTTTAATGCCACTATTTATGAAAATAATCAATTTCAATATATACCAGTATAAATGTAAATGCAGACAAATATGAATTAATATATCAATATTTAGAGAATATTATATATGAACAAAATTAAACTATATGTTTATTATATAGTTTACTTTGGTATGTCATTTTTTAACATAAATGAAAATAATATTTCTACAGAAGAAAAGATAAAATACATATATAGTGGAGTTTCTATTAATCATCGCGATATTACTGCTCTTACCAATGATCACAGTAAAAATTCCATAAAAAAAAAAGATTTACCCAACGTTGATGGTAAGCGAATACAAGAAAAGAATACGTTTTATCAAATCAAAGTTAGAAATAAAGAACCAAATTTTATTTACGGTGGGTTATCTCCTTCATCATATACTGCAAAATCTATATATTTATTTGGATTATTGCACCGCAATATTTCGGGAATATCGTCAACTGATAAATCTAATATTGTTGGTGAAATTGTCGTTGAACATACTAATACTAACAAACAATTGCAAAAGGTATATACTTGTTTTTTAGTTAAAGAAATTGACAGTAATATTACTGAAGAAAACCCCAAGGGAGATACGACAGATAATTCACTTGATAAATTAGTACGTATGATAAATAATGAACTTCTACCAGAACAATCGTTTGATTTATCTTCAGTTATCCCCAGCCAGACACATTCAATTCATTATGTTGATAAAACGAATCATATTTTTGTCTTTACCAAACCGATTGAAATGAATAAAGATACTGCCAGATTTTTTAAAACCAATTTATCGATCAAAACTAATCTTTTTAGTATTTATCCTACAAATGCGAATAGCAATAAGACTTTATTCTATGGAAGTGAGACTATCCTATTAAATGGTACACCCTCTAATCAAGATGGATTTCGTTTGATGGAAGGTATTGATCAAGAAGATGACGCCGAAGAGACAAATGATATTTGGATAGACTGTTCACCAACGGGTGAAAGTGACGATACTGTTCAAGCATTAAGAAATATACCGGTTGATAGTGAGTATAGTAAGCATAAAGAGCAAATCGATGGATTTAAAATGATTACACATTTTTTCATGTTTATTTTGATAGTCTTATTAGCATTTTTTATGGTACCAAAGTTGTATAAGTCTATTGTTATTGACAGGTTTAATATAGATGCAGATGCGCATATGAATATATTTCATGCAGATATGGCAACTATAATAATAGTTCTTGTTAATTTGGTTGTTTCTTTTTTTACTTCAGTCAGTATTTATTATATAATGTTTCTAAGTTCAATTTCAATAGCCAGTTATGCACTTATACAATTTAACAAAACTCTACCAGAATTTATGACAACTGATGATAGAATTGCTAGTTATGCATCAAATGCTAAATTCCAACCAGAAGGTAAAGATGTTAGTATGTTAGGTGGGTTCTCTATACTTTTGATGATGTTATATGCTCTTGGAGAAAACGTAGAAAATAGTCAAATGCCTAAGCTCTGGCCATATTTATTATTTGCTCTCGTATCATTTTTTATTATATTATCAATTAATTATGCACTTGAATACCAGAATGCAGATGAAGATAAGAAAGCCGATGTGAAATATTTTAATGGTACAATATGGATAACACCACTTATATTAAGTGTGACAGTAATTAGTCCAATTATAATGCTTGTGATAAATAATTCAAAAACCGAGTAAGGAAACACTAATATAAATTATATAATTTCAAATAATGATATTACATAATTAATCGTTTATTGATACATGGAAGCACTTCCAACATCGTTAGCAACAGGACTGAATCCGCTGCTGATAAAACGAGCAGGTTCGCTTTTGCCAACAGGAGCCATCATATCAACCATTTGCTCTTCCAATGTTTCCTTCTTAGGTGGGTTCATTTTCTCCATTTTACTGTCTTTCTTTGCTTGGGTAGGTGTGTGTTTCATAATAACAGCCTTACCGGTAACATTGCTACATCTGCGTAGTAACTCATAACCAGCAAAAAGGTATAAAACAGCAAGTAAAGGATTTGCATAAAAGAAGAGGTATACTGTTATAGCAAAAATACCAACCATACCGATTGGTCCGTCAATCATACCACATAACATACTGGGTGCTTCAATAGGCATAGCAATATACACTACAAGCAAAAAGGCTAAGCCCATTTCTAATTGTGTCATGTTTTTTAGGAAACTGGGTGCTTTCATTTTATATACAATAGTATTATATTTTGTGCTTTGGAAAATTGAATTAAAAAGTCCTAAATTACTATATACATCTACATTTAACGATAGTATGAAGAAAACTTCGGGATATTCAAAGGAATCACGAACCAATCCTGTTATTCTTACAACAATTGAACGAGAGAATATTCGTTTAAAATCCTATATCGGGAAAAAGGGCTATACAATCCCCAAGGCTGAACTGCCTAAAGGAGAAGAAGAATTTTTGAAAAAAGATTTATTTGTAAAACCATTTGTTCCTGGTGCACAGTTTGGTAACCCGAATGACCTATCTGCAGCATTTCCCGTATATAGGGAGAATAATAATAAAATGTATTTACCAAGATTTTATGGAATTCAACGATATGGTGTTCCAGACAGATGTGATATTGAAGAGGGAGATGATATAGATGTTCCATTTGAACTTTCATTGCGTGATTATCAAGTTAAAATAGTAGATATTTATTGTAATTATGTATCTAAACCTTTATCCAAAGATAATGCACAACCAGGCGGGGGAGGTATTCTTGAAGTACCTTGTGGTAGAGGTAAATGTATCGCAGAAAACACACCTATTATGATGTATGATGGCACAATAAAAATGGTTCAAGACATAAAAGTAGGCGATGTAATTATGGGGGATGATTCAACCCCAAGAAATATTCTAACTCTCGCACGAGGAAGGGAGCAAATGTACAAAGTCATACCAAATAAAGGCGATTCATATACAGTGAATGAAAGTCACATTTTATCATTAAAGTATAGTTCTACTGTAAATAAAAATACACCAAAGGGAACTATTCGTGATATTTCTGTATTGGATTATTTAAATTTACCAAAATCATATCACGGAAAAGGAGGAGTTCTTGTTGGTTATCGGGTTCCTATTATATTTCCTACAAAAGAAGTTGATATTGACCCATATATACTTGGATATTGGTTAGGTGATGGAGATTCAAATTGTGCGACGATTACAACAGAAGAAAATGAAGTAGTTGAATATTTTCAAAATTATGCTGAACAATTAAATTGCAAATTTAGACAGGGTAATGATAGTGATACTACGCGGCATTCTCTGCATTATTCGTTCGCTGGTAAATTAATAGACAATAAGAGAACCCCCAATATTTTATTACACCAACTAAAAAAACTCAATTTAATACAAAATAAACATATTCCTCATGATTATAAGTGTAACGATAGAACTACACAATTAGAATTGTTAGCAGGTATTATAGATTCAGATGGGTCTGTTCATGATAATTGTTATGATATTATTCAAAAAAATGAACGGTTATTAGATGATATCATATTTATAGCAAGGTCATTAGGATTTGCCGCGTATAAAAAAGAATGTAAAAAACATTGTATATATAAAGGTGAAAAAAAAGAAGGTACATATTACAGAACATGTATTCACGGTAAAGGATTAGATGAAATTCCAGTAAAATGTCCCAGAAAAAAAGTAAATCCAAGAAAACAAATAAAGGACGCATTAAGCAGCCGAATAAAATTAGAAAAATTAGAAGTAGATGACTATTATGGATTTGAAATAGATGGAAATCGTCGTTTTGTATTAGGTGATTTCACGGTTACCCATAATACGATTATGGCACTGAATATCATCTCAAAATTAAAAAAGAAGACATTGATATTAGTTCATAAAGAATTTCTAATGAATCAATGGATAGAAAGAATGAATGATTTCTTGCCAACAGCTCGTATAGGTAAAATTCAAGGACCAGTGTTTGATATTGAAGAAAAAGATGTAGTGATTGGTATGATACAATCATTATACGATAAAGAATACCCATCAAATGCATTTTCATCATTTGGACTAACCATTATAGATGAGGTCCATCGTATAGGTAGTGAACAGTTTTCACGAACGTTATTTAAAACGATTACACCCTATATGCTGGGTATTTCGGCAACAGTAGAACGTAAAGATAAACTAACAAAGGTATTGTATATGTTTATTGGTGGTAAAATATATGAAGAAAAACGCGAAGAAGACGATCCAGTATGTGTTAGAGCGATTGAATATAAAAGTGATGATCCAGATTTTAATAATGTTGAATTGGACTATAGAGGCAATACAAAATTTAGTAGTATGATTGTAAAACTGTGTGCATTTGGACCCAGAAGTGATTTTATTGTAAACGTATTAAGAGATTTATTAGAAGAACACCCAGAAAATCAAATAATGATTTTATGTCAAAATAAATCTTTGTTAACCTACTTATATGAAGCGATTAATTATCGTGAAATCGCGAGTGTTGGTTATTATATTGGCGGAATGAAACAGGTTAAATTACAAGAAACAGAAACAAAAAAAATAGTATTAGCAACTTATGCAATGGCTGCGGAAGCACTTGATATTAAAACATTAGCAACATTAGTAATGGTATCACCCAAAACAGATATAGTTCAATCTGTAGGACGTATTTTAAGGGTAAAACATAAACATCCTATTATAGTTGATATTGTAGATATGCATGAAAATTTTCAAAAACAATGGTTACAAAGAAGACGTTTTTACAAAAAGTGTAATTATCGTATTAGAATGACTGATTCAAAAAAATACACAAATATGGTGTTAGACTGGGAAACAGATACAACATGGAAACGCATATATGAACCAAAGGAAAGAGTAGATGGGGATGAAGATGAAGAAGAAATACCTATAGTTCGTAAATGTTTAATAAATATAGAAGATTTTTAGAACGATATAAATATAGAACGTTTATAGTATAAAATGGATGAAAAATTAATAGAACCAATAAAACAGCCAGAACCAATTACATCAAAAGTAGCAATGGCTATGATTTTTTTATGTTCAAGCACAGTTATTGTATATATTATACTTATGTATCAAGATATACATCAAATATATATAGATGTCCATACTGCATCTACTTTAATAAATAGTTATAATGAAACAGGTTTTGATAAAATACATGAAGATTTAAGTGAAATTAGCACATGTGTATTACAAAAATATTGCAAGCGTGTTCCAGATTAAACGATATTAACATGTTCTGGACTATCCGAATAAATTACATTTTTTACAAATTTACAATGTGTATGTAGACATGATGTAATATATAGTGACATTTCGGTAAATGAACCAAATTTAACAATTACATTATCGAGTATTAATTTAAATATATTGACTTGTTTTAAAATATCAACTTTTGAAATAATAATGTAATTAGAACCAGTCATATTAATAGATTTAATTAATTTATCCATATTCAACCAATTAACAGTTCGTGTTCGTCCTGTCGTAGTACCAATTTCTCTACCTGCTTCGCCTATCATATTCAATTCAGGGTCATCGTGTAATTCTTTTGGAAAATCTGTATCATTACCAGCTCGTGTATCATATATTTTAATTGCACCATAAATAGTTTTAATAAGTTGAGGTGGGAAACCAAGACTACATGCACCATAGGGTAATGTAGTAGATGATGTTGTATATGGATAATTACCTTGTGTAATATCTAACCATACTCCTTGTGCACCTTCACATAGAATTGTTCCGTATAATTTTTCATCCCATAAAAAAGGTTTAAAAAATTCAACATCCTTAACTTGTGTACCAAATCTTGCATATTTATCACGATAACAAGGTGCAATACCTTTTGCAGTAGAACCTTGTTTTCTATATAATTTAATATCTTCTTCAATATGGGTATCAGTGACAACATGAGCTTTGGGCGAAATTTTAATACAATCTGTATTAAATCCTGCTTCTTTTAAATAATTTATTTCTTCTATAAAACCGGTTTGATTCACAACACAATCCGGTCCAATAATAGATGGTATATTATAAAAAACACCACCTGGTATTAAATGAGTTTTATATTTTTTTCCATCAATATAAATAGTATGGCCAGCATTATTTCCTCCTGCCCATCTACATATCATATCATATTTTCCGCTACTTGCTAATTGAGATACAATTTTGCCTTTCGCTTCATCTCCCCAAGCTAATCCGCAACATATATCTACTTGTTGTAAGGCCATTCCACTTATACATTTTATATAAAACTAATTTTAAATAGTTTAAACCGATGTTATTAATAATATTATACTATGACAAAAATAGAATTTGGTGTAAAATTAGATTTTAATAATGTCTTAATACGTCCAAAAAGGTCAACATTAAAAAGTCGGTCAGATGTAGAATTAGAACGAAAAATTAAGTTTAAACATAGTAATATTGAATGGAAAGGTGTTCCTATTATGTCAGCAAATATGGATACAACTGGTACGTTTGAGGTATATAAAGTATTAGCACAACAAAATATGTTAACCATATTACATAAATTCTACACAATAGACGATTATGCTGCCCAAAAAGATATGTTAAACCCTAATTTATTTGCTGTATCAAGTGGTATTTCTAATGATGATTATGATAAATTAGTAAACATAATGAAGGTAATAGATTGTAATTGGATATGTATAGATATTGCTAATGGATATTTGGAAGGTATGGTCAGTTTTTGTAAAAGGGTTAGAGAACAATTCCCAAATAAAATTATAATAGCAGGAAATGTAGTTACTCGTGAAATAGTAGAAGAATTAATCTTAGATGGTAAGGTTGATGTTGTAAAAATTGGTATTGGACCAGGCAGTGCATGTACTACTCGTTTAAAAACTGGAGTAGGAATGCCACAATTATCTGCAGTATTAGAATGTTCTGATGCGGCACATGGGGTCGGTGGACATATAATATCAGATGGCGGTATAACTTGTCCTGGTGATATGGCGAAAGCATTTGGAGGTGGTGCAGATTTTGTCATGGTTGGTGGTCAATTTGCTGGACATGATGAGAACCCAGGTGATATAATTGAAGAAAATGGTAAAAAGTTAAAGTTATTTTATGGTATGAGTTCAGAAACAGCACAAAAGAAACATTATGGTTCTATGGCAAAGTATCGTTCTTCTGAAGGACGTGTATTAAAAATACCTTACAAAGGGTCTTTATATAATACAGTTGCTGATTATTTGGGTGGTTTACGAAGTACATGCACATATATTAATGCATCATGTATAAAACACATGTCAAAATGTACTACATTTATGCAAGTTAATCAACAAGTAAATAATAGTTTGGTATAAAAATAATATATAAAATATGATATATATATTATTAACATGGATCCATTACTTATTATTTCACCTTGTGATGGCAGATACAACAAATATACAACATGTTGTCAGGATTATTTTTCCGAATATGCAATACAGAAACAAAGAGTAATTATAGAAATTCAGTATTTATATGAATTAATGAAATATTTACCTCAAGATAAAGTTATAACAGAAATAGATTATCAAATATTATTTGAAATAATAATTAATTTTGATATAAATGAATGTAACAAAATAAAGGAAATAGAAAATGTAATAAAACATGATGTTAAATCAGTAGAAATCTATATAAAAAATATTTTATTAGAATCAAAATTAAAAGATTGGGTAAGTTTTATTCATTTTGGATTAACCTCACAAGATATCAATAATATATTATATCCAGTATTAATCAAGAATTTCATAAATGATAAATATACAGGCTTATTAGACAATATAATGAATAAATTAGACACAATGTATACTTCATATAATAAGGTAATTATGTTAGGTCATACACATGGTCAAGCTGCAGTACCAACAACATTTGGAAAGGAAATGAAAGTATTTCATTATAGATTAGAAGAAGTTCAAAAACAATTACATAGCATAAAATATAAGTGTAAATTTGGTGGAGCAGTAGGAAATTTAAATGCACATTACGTGGCTTACCCAAAACATGATTGGGACTCTTTTGCTACAGAATTTATAAGTCAATTTGATTGTGAAAGAAGTAAATATACAACACAAATAGATAATTATGAAAATTTAACTATTATTTTTGATACAATAAAACGTATCAATACAATTTTAATAGATTTATGTCAAGATATATGGTTATATATATTCAAAAATTATCTACAACTATCTATTAATAAGGAAGAAGTCGGGTCTTCTACTATGCCACATAAAGTGAATCCTATTGATTTTGAAAATGCAGAAGGCAATTTGGGACTTTCTAATGCATTATTTGAATTTATGTCACGAAAATTGCCCATATCTCGTCTTCAACGGGATTTAACAGATAGTACTGTGTTAAGAAATGTAGGTATGGCATTTGGATATAGTGTGATTGCGTTACAAAATATAACTAATGGATTAAATAAGATTACTCCAAATAAATTAGAAATAACACATGATTTATATAGAAATCAGGTTGTTCTTGCCGAAGCGTATCAAACAATTTTGCGAAAATATAATATGAATGATGCATATGATAAATTAAAAGATTTTACACGTAATAATGATAAAATGATTACAATTGAAGATTTTCATTCATTCTTCTTTGAAAACATTGAAATAAATAATGGTATTTTAAACGAATTATGTAATATACATATGACAAATTATACTGGAAATAGTATAAAATAAAAACTATATATCATATATATATATTTAATAATGAAAACATTCTTACCTACTTCTGTAATTAATGCACCATATATGGTAGATAAGATGTTATGTAAAAACCCATGTTACAAAACAACACATATAATTGAATATAAAACACCTATAGCTACTAATAAATATTCACATGTAAAATCAAAATATAAAAATATATCTATACCGCCAGAGGAGTAAACTAATATTATATTTTTTATTTTATATAAAAATATAATATGTTCATATAATACCCAACATCAATGGAAGCCAAAAACAGGTCCGATAGTGTTGATAGCCGTTCATATAGCTTTGATAGTACTGATTCCAAAATTAAAATTATTATAAAAAAAGTGTCAAAAAAAAGACGAAAACGAGAACAAAACATTGAAGATGTTGCTAAGTCACCCATGCCTGATAGAAATTTGTATTTATCTCAAATAGATAATTTTATTAAGGGTAAATCGGTTTGAATTTTTTTTTCCAAATATTATATTGCTTATTACGTTCTAATGATTCTTTTTCAATAGTGTCTAAGTATTCTTTTTCTTTCATCTGGACATATTCACGTTGTTTATTAATACGCAATATAGTATTTTCATATCTATGTTCAGGTTTTAATTTAGCTTGTTCTGCATTATATATTTTTATATCATTTTCATGCTGTTCAATAGCTTGTTTTATATATCTTGGATCCATATTGCTTACATCTAAGTCCATTATGCCATGATAACCAGGAATAATACCTTCGTTTTTCATTTATTGTTACTACTATAATAATAAATGATATATTTAATTTGTTATTGATAATAATCTTTTACAATTCTTGATATATGAATAATTTTTGATCCATTATGTGCATTTTTCAATGGTACCCATCTTTTAAATTTCGTATGAAATATACATTCCATAGACAACGATTTTTTCAGGTCAACATAACGGTCTTCTTCAATGTTTTGAAAATCATCCTCATCATCACTTTCTTCAATATAATCCAAATTTTTGTTTTCACGAATAGTACGAAATTGTCCATTCATAAAGACACTGGTTTTATAATCTGGTATATAAGCAATTCCATAATATACAAGCGTATTTTGTTTACCATATGCATGTAAATGATAAATGTCATATTGAATATCTGCGGAAACTTTAAACACTGTTTTTTGTCGGTATTGTGGTTTAAACAAATCCATTGTATATGATGGGATATGAATATGGGTTGACCGTTTTTGTATTGTTGGTGATTCAACTGTTATATTTATTTTCATATTTAACAATACATTAATATGTGGCATAATATTGTTCATAGTACGATATTGAATGTGATGGGTTTGATATGCAATTTCATTGACCAATTGTGGCGGTATTACTGAAGAAATTGGGGTATTTACACTATTTGACCACAATACTGGTAATTTAAATATTACACTTGTATTACTTTCTTTAATTGTTTCTAAGAATGATTTGATAAAAAATAATTTGTCATAAAATGTTAATCCTGACAAAGGAGCACCTTTGTAAAAATAAATATCTTCAATAACGAAATAAGGTACGTTTGTTTCTTCATCTACTATGGATGTTCCATATAATATAGTACCTTTTCCTAAGGTATTGTTATCTTCTTTCATAATTCGGGTTGATTTTACTATTTTCTTTTCTTTATTCAAGTCAAATAAATAACATACATCACAATCTTTGTAAAATGTAAACCAAGCGAAGTTCTTTTTACCAGTTGGAATCGCTAATGCTACATTATAATCGGGAGAATATCCCTTTTGAGAGACTGTTTCATATGCATTATCAAATTTGGGAAATCTTTCCACTAAGTGGTACATTTGATTCATAGTAAGTTCCATTATAATCTTATATTATGATGGACCAAGTATATATTTATAGAAGAGATATGTTTAAATGATTTGCAATTATTAATTAACATACCTATCCGCGTTTACGCTTAATTGTTCTTTTTTTTGAAGTTTTATTAGACGTTTTTGATTTTCTTTTTTTAGACTTTCTAGTTTTTTTTTTACTTTTATCACCCGTAAGTTTACCTCCTTTGTTAAAAAAACTATTTTTTGGCGATTGTTGATTATTATTTGAAGTCTCTTTATTTTGTGAGGAGGGCTCTTTATATCGGGGTTTTTGTTTTTTTCTTTCTTCTTCTAATCTAAATATAAAGGTTGAATCATAATCTCTTGATTCCAGATCACCATGAAAATGTAATGATAAAAAATAAAAATCCTTAAAATCTGGAATCTTTGAAATGTGTTTTACAATAGTATCTATTTTTATTTCTTCATTATATGCATCCAATATACAGTCAACCCAAGTATATGATTTATAGTGTTCTATATTTTGTTTTTGTAAATATTCTATTAATCTATATTTGTGTAAAACATCATCGCGTCTTGTATAATCACTACCTGGTGTACCGATTACCATCTGTATATCGTCACTATATCTTAAATAATCATAACTTTGTTCAGACCGTTTATATTCATCACTGTCTGTTTCTTTACTGGTATTATAATTGAATTTTTTTGGAACAAATTTGTTGTTAAATCCAGGACTTTCTCTACAATCATTAGATATTTCATGTAATGTATACGATTTTGCACATTCTTTCCAGGGTTCTTTAATTGTTGAATTTGAAAATATTGAAAACACTGAATCTCTCATATTTTTCTTAAATATTTTTTTTACATTTTTAATAGCGAAATCTTCAATATCAGGTATAGCGGTTTGTTCGTTAAAACCTTTAAAAAATGGTAATAACCAATCCTTATTATCTGTAAAATTAAATTCTTTTGACATATACTCTTGTTATATTATGTACACATTTGTTCTTCCATATATTTGGTTAAATCATCATCCATTGTTTGTATTTCGGTTGTACTAATAGATGGATTTTCTGGTTGTGCATTTTCTTGCATTTCTGCCATCATTTGTTGATACTTGGAGATTTGCGTATTTACTAAATCTTTTGTTTTTTTATGTGTATAAGTATCCTTAAAATATTCCCATGTACTATGAAAACAGTAAATGATAAATAATGATATAATTATATTAAATAAAATATGTAATATTGAGTTAAGCATAAAGATATATATATGTTGGAAAGAATCCTATATGTAGATTTTAACGTGAAACACAAATAAATAACAAAAGTAATATAAACAACTTATTATATCCAATATAACAACATGACTGTAACTGTATTAGTTTTTGAGAAAAATGGTACAATTAAAGAATTAGCAATAAAAAAATTCAATGAACTTGAGTTATTTAAGAAGGCTGGTCTAAAATCTTCCACTGGTTTTAATAATCGTACAATTTGGAATGTAGATGGAATAAAAGGTAAATCTTATCATCTTAGTTTATTTGGTAAAATAGATGGTCGTGCAAATAGTGAAAATAAGTATGAGTTCCCTCCACCAGTAGATAACACATTATTTTTTGGAAATTGTATTTTAATAAATAAAGATGAAGATGATGTCCCAATAAATATGACAAAAAAAGAATGGCTTGAGGTGTATGACCATTTATATGGTGGATTTGATGATATTGGTGACGACGATGGTGATGAAGAGGAAGAAGAGGAAGAAGATGATGAATTACCTCGTACAAAATCAGGTTATGTAAAAGATGATTTTATTGTAGATGATGATGAGGAAGATGATGATGATTATGATGATGATGATGATGATGATGATGATGAAGAAGAATTTGATGATAATGAGGAAGATGACGAAGAAGAAATTGTAAAACCAAAGCAAAAGAAAATTAAACGAATAAAGATTACAAAAAAGTCAAAACCAGCATTAGTAAATAATTTTGTAGAAAGTAAAAAACAATCAATATATTTGGAATGCTCAGGAGAATTAAGTGAAGAAGAATATTTATAAAAAAATTGATTTCATATAAATAAATATTTATATGAATTATATAAAGGCATATTTAGCTTACAAATTACATATAGAATGCATATTATAGTAAATCCAACAGACTTTCGCGTAAATATCAGTAAAAAATTAGAAAATATAATTGGTGATGAAACTATGAGTATTAATCTTGAAAAGGGTATATTCAATTATGCATTAAAAGAAGGTACTGCAAAAAAGATCATAAAAAAATGGGATAATCAATCATTTGTAATGTTGTATTTGGACAGGTTGCGTAGTATATATATAAATTTACAAAATAATGAATTGTTAGAACAAATTAAAAGTGGCGAAATAACACCACAAGTATTGGCATTTATGACACATCAAGAAATGAATAAAGAACATTGGAAAGAGTTAATTGAACAAAAAACAAAACGTGATGCCCATAAATACGATACAAAAATTGCAGCATCTACTGATATGTTTACATGTCGTAAATGTAAATCAAAAAAATGTACATATTATGAGTTGCAAACGAGAAGTGCAGATGAACCAGCAACTATATTTGTAACATGTTTAGATTGTGGTAAAAATTGGAAATCATAAAATAAAAAAGATTTATTTACCATTGTATGTAATAATAACTTTTTGTATGATTAAATAAGAATTTCAAGGTCTTCAAATCGCCAATACTCACACCCACCATTTGGCATTGGCCGCTTAATAATAAATGGAATTTTTTTCTCGTTAAATTCTTTGGTTGCAATCAAATATTCATCAATAACAGTATCTTCTATTTGAACAAATGGACTTGCTCCTCCAGCCAATTGTGTTGAACGTTCACCAATAATTTTGGCTTTTTCATAGCGGGTAATAAATGGTAGAGAAACATGCAAAGGGTCTATAATTACTCCATCTGCATTACGAGTAACCTTTGCCAGTTTGAGAATTTCATCATTATTGTGTGACTTCATTTCAGGGTGATAATCAGCAATAATCTGGTGTGATAAAGATTCATCAAACTTTTGTAAATAATTTTCATCGTCATCTTGTTCAGCATCGCTATCAAAATCATCGGGTTGAATTAATTGATCAGTTACATTTGGTGCGTTTTCATTATCATACCGATTTGATAAAGACGCCCCGGGTACCATATCGTCATCGTCTCTGTCATCATCGTCAATATCATCATCATCGTCAATATCATCATCATCGTCACTTTCAGCTGGAGGCGGTGGTCGGGTTTCATCATCATCACTATCGCTGGCATCATCGTCGCTATCACTTTCATTTTCGGGCGGAGGTGGCGGTGGTCGGGTTTCATCATCATCACTATCGTAATCAACTACCCTGGTAGGTTCAATAGATTCAGTATTGGTTTCCATATTAATGAAGAAGTATAATATAATATATTATGTTATATTTCTAAATGATTAAATCAATTTTTTATAATTAAATCCAAACTGGCTAATAAAAAAAGGTATCGTAATAAACAATAGTAAATTAAACAAGTTGGTCGGTTTTCCAATTAGAATCACACGTCGTACAAATGTATAAATATTTTAGATTTGCATCATTATAACGAATATAAACAACTTCCGGATTTGTATTCGGTTCATCCACATTAGATTTACATTTACTATTTGGACACTTCATTGTATAAGTACGGGGTAAAGTAGGGTCTGTTTTTGTATATTTATTAACAATGCGTGATATTTGTTGTTCTTCGTTTTTTGTTTGTACATCTAAAATACATCCACCATCTTGAGAAATTGATGAATCAATATGTTTACAATTACGACAATAATGTTCCAGTTTGTTGTGGTCATCTTCATTCACGCTAATATAATACATATTATCACACTGTTCGCAAAACTTCATGGTAAACTTATAATATAAGTAGATTATATTCTTAAATTGTTTCTATTATATTTAATCAATTTTTTATATGAAATGATACCTAAATATGAATTCATATATTAATGTATTTTACAGTTATTATAAGGTTATTAATAGCTAATTATTCAAGATATTCTATAAATAAAAAATTGATTTAATAACATGATTTAAAAATATAGCATTACTATATCTCAACAAATGGCAGATGACCTGGTTATATCAAATAGTTCAAAAATGTCAAAAATAATACCATCTATTGCGGATTACCGTGACCTTTCTGATTTCTTAGCAAAACATTCGGCCAAAAAGAAAGGAGATCCAAATGCAACAATAACAAATACCAGAATAGGTGATAAAAATTCTAGTATATTTGGTGGTTCATATACCATTACAGATGCAGAATACCCGACGTTCTTGCAAATATATTATCGTGATGTGTTAAAAAAAAATGGAAAAGAGTATTTGACTGAAAAACAGCGTGAAGGTGATGGACCAATATTAATTGACTTAGACCTTCGTCACACATATGATACGGATGAGCGACAATATACAAAAGAACATATAGATGACCTTATTGATATATATTTAGAAGTACTTAAGGAAATATATCAAATGGACGAAACCACTGCATTCAATGTGTATATAATGGAAAAAGCTACAGTAAATCGTGTAAAGGATAAGAACTATACTAAGGATGGTATTCATATATTAATTGGTATTCAGGCGGATCATGCAGTTCAACAGATATTACGAAAGAGAGTTATGAAAGATATTGCAGAGGCATGGGATAGTTTGCCATTGATTAATTCATGGGATGATATATTTGATGAAGGTATTAGCAAAGGTACTACAAACTGGCAATTATATGGTTCACGTAAACCAGGACACGATAGGTATAAATTAACACGTGTATGTCAAATTACAATTGACCCTGCAGATAATGAAATTATTAACCGTGATATTCCTATTTCAAAAATAAATATGGAAGAGGAAATTCATAAACTATCAGTTAGGTCAAAATCCAATATAGTATTATTTATGAAAAACGATTTTGTAAGCACATATAAAGATTTTACAGACAAAAACTCCCGTACAATAAGTCGTCAGCAAAGCGTTGATTCTGGATTGATGGAAATTCAACATCGTACTGCTATGTTGGATGATATTAGTACAATATCCAGTATCAAAAACAAAGAAGAATTAGATATGATGGTGACAAACTTTATTGAAGTTACAAGCGATTTAATTAATGACTATGACTTAAAAACTTTATATGACTACACAATGATACTACCGATTTCTTATTATGGACCAGGTTCTTATGATAAATGGAAACGTGTTGGTTGGGTATTACGTAATACCAGTCCTAAATTATTAATTGTATGGATTGCATTCAGTGCACAATCAAGCGAATTTACATTTAGTAATATACCTGATTTATGTGCAACTTGGCGAAATTTTGATTTACGTATACATGGCGGGTTGACTAAACTGTCATTAATCCATTGGGCAAAAATGGATGCGCCTGAAGAATACAGACGTGTATTAGAGGGCACTCTTGATTATTATATTGAACATACAATTAGTTCTTATAATATCAAAGAGCGCGTACCTGATTTTGACTTAGCGAGTGTTTTATATCAAATGTATAAGCATGAATATGTTTGTGTAAGTGTATCTAAGAACATTTGGTATCGTTACAAGAATAATCGTTGGGAGGAAATTGATGCGGGTACTACACTACGTCTTGCTATATCTAAAACATTACGTGCATTATACAATAAGAAGAGTTCAACTGGATTAGCAATTGAAGCATCAAATGCTGCCGCTGCTGCTGAAAATAATACCAATAATTTAGAGAATGATGCAGAGTTTCAAAAGAATCGGTCCATGCGTATATTAAATATTAGTAATAGGTTAGGAAATACAAATGATAAGAAAAATATAATGACAGAAGCAAAATGTTTGTTTTATGACGGGGATTTCTTAGAAAAAATGGATACAAATCCTTACTTACTTTGTTTTAATAATGGTGTCATAGATTTTAAGAATAATTGTTTTAGAAAAGGTCAACCTGAAGATATTATTTCATTATGTACTGGTATTGATTATGTACCATTAGACCCTATCAAACATAGACAAACCATAAATGATATTAATGAGTTTATGAATAAGTTGTTTCCAGACAAAGCACTTTGTAAATATATGTGGAATCATTTGGCTTCCACATTGATTGGTACATCAGCGAATCAAACATTTAATATGTATATAGGTGTGGGGTCCAACGGGAAATCGGTACTAATGAATTTAATGGAAAAAGTATTAGGTCATTACAAGGGTGATGTACCTACGACTTTAGTAACAGAGAAACGCGGTAAAGTTGGTGGGTGTACTCCTGAAATTGTACAATTGAAGGGTATTCGTTACGCGGTTATGCAAGAACCAAGTAAAGGTGATGTTATTAATGAAGGTATGATGAAACAATTAACGAGCGGAAAGGATCCAATTCAAGGAAGAGCTCCCTATATGACTAAGACTCTCTCATTTATTCCACAATTTAAACTTGCTGTTGCATGTAATGCACTTATGGGTGTAAAAGCAAACGACCATGGTACATGGAGACGAATCCGTGTTGTTCCTTTTAAATCGTTGTTTACTGAAACTCCTGTAGACGATGACCCAGAAAAGCCATATCAATATTTATTAGATAAAAACATTGAAGAGAAATTTGATAGTTGGAAAGAAGTATTTGCAGCAATGTTAGTTGATATTGTATTTAAAACCGGTGGCGTAGTTAATGATTGTGATATTGTCATGTCTAAGAGTAATGAATATCGTCAAAGCCAGGATTACATCTCAGAGTTTATTCGCGACCGTGTTATTCGTGAGACAAACGGACGTATTAAACAAATGGAATTAAACAATGAATTCTCTATTTGGTATATGTCTAATTATGGTGGTCGTGGACCCAGTCCCAAGGAATTACACGAATATATGGACAAGGAATTTGGTCGTAAACGACAACAAACATGGAATGGTGTTCGTATTAAATATGAGCGGGATGAGTTACCTGTAAATATTGATAATGGAAATACGGACGATGATAGCGATGACGGTATAGATATTGATAATTTATAAACATAAAAAATAGATAATATAATATTTATATAATATATTATAATGGACCCCTTAATTTTTAACTTTATTTGCGATGAAGAATTTGAAAAAAGAAAAAAAAAACATGAAATATGGAGACAAAAACAAATCGATATTTTTTATCGTACTGGTAAACCAATATATAATGTAACATTAGAAACACAACATATTCGTAGAAATAGAGACCCTCATCATTTTATAGAAAAAAATGTATGGGATAATTAAAAAATGTTAGTGTGAATATATTCACCAATATATGGATATAGTATTAAAAATAGAAAGAATGGTAACTGAGTATACATAGTAAAACCATCCTTAACAGAGATTGCGTAAATTATGATTAACATATAGAAATAATAAATAGGGAGACTAAACAGTTTACTAAGCCAATCAACCAATATATTATATAAAAATAATCCTGATATAGAAAACAAACTGCTTATAGAATCAAAACTATTATATATTTTTTCTTGTAAATAATAAGCAACGAATGGATATATTCCTAATAATAATATAAATAATATATTGCTATAAAGGGTAAAATCGTATTTAGTAATTAAATAATATGTTATTACTAAAGCACATAAGTAATAAATATATACTAAACTTGTATTTACCCAAGATAAATATTCTACGGTTTTTTTTTGATGAAGATATTTTTGATTAAAGATTAGTTCTCTTTCGTTTATATCCATGACTTATATACTATACTTATACTTTACTATATAAAAGTGTTTCATTCGGGGAATTTGGTTGTGCAATACCTCTATTATATTTCATTCGTTCAACAGTAAACTCTTCGGTTTCTGCTGTAGTAGGTTTTGGAATACATTTACGCGAAGACTCGCTCCAAATGACATCACTCTCTGTATCGCAACATTCTGCTCCTCTACAACCTCCTATATCTATACTTCCAAGTAAATCACCAGATTTTGCAGCGGCTTTTTGTTTTTTGTCAACTTCTTCAGAAGACATTACATTTGGTGCAGTCAATTTGAGCTCATTATAATCTAAATGAGAACGAGTTTGTAATTCTCTATATATATTAAATATCTTAACTAACCCGATTGACCCAACTATAACAATAAATATTTGTAATATAAAATCGGGTAAAAATGGTAAATATTGAAAACCAATAATAGCAATAATTATTAATGATAAAATTATTATAAAAACATATAATATCTTATTGTATTGCTCTGCGCGTTGACGTTTATTGTCTATAAATTTCATTTTCCTATTTTTTGTTAGTAAATTTGTTTCTGTAGTTTTTATGTTTTTTTGAATTCGTTCATTTTCTGCATCAACGATTTCTTTCATTTCGTTTTGTCTTAGTAATGTTTGTTCTACTTCATCATTTGCAGTTGCAACAGCTGCTGATATTGCAACAACCCCTTGATTAATGTCATCTTGACCTATATTCAGATCAGTTTGTTGTTGGGGTGTTAATGACCTTAAAAATTGTTGAATAGTTGTTAATATAGTTATATTTTGATTATCTACTGGCATTATATATTATTATTATATTTTTAGATTTGAAATAGTAATACAACTAAAGATGCCGCTGCAATCGTTCCTAGAACATAATTTTGATTATATGAATTATTTAATAAATTACTATCATCAATTCGTACATCTACCATATTTTTTCGTTTTTTATCGTTTGATAGAATATATCTATTATACTTAGGATTACGTTGTAATTCTTCATTTGTGTTAATACTTTCTCCAAGTGTCATACCTTCTTCAATACCTGCATTTTTAACAATTAACTGTTTTTTATTTTCAAAATCTGCTATCCTTGACTTTATTTCGTCTATTTTTTTATTCATACCAGCAACATCAGTTAATCCTTCCACATTACGTACATTGTTTAAATCAAGAGGAGTTTCATTATTATAGGAACTATAAGACATTACTAAATAATATTATATGATATTCGCATATAATATTGTTCTCACATTTCTACAAAAACTACATATACTAATGATGTAGCAAAAGCTGTTAATAATAAATTTGTATAAAGTACCTTGTCATGCTTATCTATTGGTGACTCGTATAATGAATTCTTTTTATTTAATTTGACATTCATCTCTTGTTCCTTTGTTTTTAATTTGTTAAAATCACCTTGAACTGTTGTATAGTTTGCTTTTATTTTTGTATGTGTTGCAGGTGCGTAATCTGAATCACTATAATTTTGTAATTTTTCTATAATAGAAGCTGATATTTTTGTATTTGTTTGAGCATTCTGATAATTATTATAAAGGTCTTTACAATCATTTCTTAAAGGGTCTACGCATATCTCATGCCGATTTTTTAAATCAGCCTTGACTAATTTTCCCTTATTATATGATTCTTCAATTGGTTGAAAAAGTGCATATTCTTTATCACAGCTTATTTGTTTACTGTTACATATATCTTTATATTCTACTTCTGTGTCTCGTTTAGACCTTAAATTCGCTTCAAGTTCACCTCTAAGCTTTCTCAATGCATTCATCTGTTCTCTTGAACAGTCATTTTTAAGATTATTCATATTTGTTTTATTGGTTTCAATATTTGTATTTATAGTTTTAATACTATTTTCTAATTGTATCTTTTCATTGTTGTATTTTTTTCCGTCATTTTCTAATTTCTTTTTGTTTTTGTTTTCGTTATTTATTTCTGTTTGTTCTACATTGGCACGGTCTTTCCAAATTTTCCCTTGATTGTTATAATGATTTTTCCAATGAGCATTATGCTTTGGAACAGTATTACAACGTGTCCTACATCTACGGTATCTCCATCCCCACCACGTACGGTGCGTAGTACATGAACGCCCACACTGAACTTTTGTTTTGGTTGCTTCATTATAATTACTTGTGCTACTTCTATTATATTTATCTTTATTTGCTTCATATGCAGCAATATCCTTTGTACTATCGCTTATAGCAATACTATTATTGTAAATATCTTTTTGTTTTAAAGTTAAGTTTTTGTTTGCGTTTTCTTTATTGGTATTATATGTTTTTTTTAAATCAATTAAATTATCTATTTTGTTAGAATAATCTATGTTTTTATCACACAGATCAATATTATTTTTATTTAAAAAATCCCGACCTGCTTCAAATGTTGAAGCATTTTGAAATGATTTCATTAAATTGTGCTGAGCACGTCCTTTTTTGTTTATACCATCTATAATTTCTTGAGTTTCATTTATATTATCATTAAAAATTTCACATCGGGTTTTTAAATTACTACAATCCGTATGTATTTTTTGTTGATTATTATAATCGTTTTCCAAATTATTTACTTTGGTTGTTTGTGCATCATATTCCGTTTGTAATTTTGCACATGCAATATTATTTGGTGCACTACATTTCAAATAATCAGCATATACTCCATTAAATGTTTGCAAATTAGATGAAACCGCATTTACTTTGACAGTATTTGTATTTAATCCTTCAATAATCATATCATCATGCTGTTTTATATTATGAATTGAGTCAAATGTATGATAATTATATATTTTATTCTTAGGATTAGACGAACATGTATTACAATTTTGCATATTATACCTTATATTATAATATGCATCTATTTTTTTTACCAATCATTTGTCTCATAAATATTATTGTATACTAAACTTATAAGATACTTTCCAAAATTATATACATTATATTGGATTGGATAAATGATAAATGGATAAGCGAACAATAACAGTATCATTATCAACTTTTTATAATATTGTGTACTGTATCTAAATGACCCATATGTATAATACGTATAATAGCTCAAAAATACATAATACAATAAGATTAATATTACATTTACATTACTAATATTACTGGTTTGTTGTTGTGTATAAACACTTCTTTGAACATCGGCTGAGTATAATTCTGTCTTTTCTTCTTCAGTTAATGTAGGCATTTTATATATTATAGTGATATCATTTTTTTATTCTAAATATCATAACAGCAGTAATTAAAATACCTACCGTTAAATTCAAACTATTTAATATGGTTCTTTGATAAAAAAAATTTATATTATCATTTTTTTGCATATTCATGTCATGTTTATCATCAATATTCATATAATATGTATAACAAATAATCATATTATATTATTAGGTTTTTACAATAAAATATAAGGAAGCTATTACACCAGCACTCAATAAAACTGTATTCATAACTGACTCTTCATATATTAATTTCATGGCATTATATCGTAATTCTGCACCAGAATTTTTGAATTCAGTATTTATTAATTTACCATTACCGTCGCGACCACTTCCAGCAGTACCAGATTGAGCAGAGTTAATTTGACCTGTCAAATCTTGAGTTGTTACGGTTCCATGTATATCTGCATCGTCTGCTGGAGTTTTACTGGATTGAGCTCCTTCTTTTATATTTTCACCAACTTTATTAAATATTGTTTTCCAGTATTTACCAGCGTCGTCTTGATATGCAAAAACATATTTATCGGGATTATCAGTTAATTCAGGTGGTAATGTGCGAAATATACCATCTGTATCAACGGGTTTAATACCAAAATATTGTTTTAAATCGGCTGAAAAAATATGAATTTTTCCAAACTCCATTGCTTTATCACCAGCTTCGTTAAATATAGCACCGGTATTATCACCAGTTGAATTTGCATCTGTAATTCCATCATTGGTTTTGTTTGCATTTGATAAGTCATCTTTTTTTTGACCTTCTCTATTTAATGCTGAATCTAAATTCTTCCAAAGGTCTGGTCGTTGATTATTATAAGATCGGTTTAAAGCACAAAAATTTGCTATTCCTTCTACTATATCTTCTTTATTGTTATTATCCTTTTTATTATCCTTTTTATTTGCATTAAAAAAAGTATAATTACTATAATTTAGATTTGTCATGATATATATTAGCTGCCTAAAATAGTTATACACATACTCTATAATAATCTGTATTCATGGCAGTTGGACTTTTTCGTTCATATAGACAAACCTCTCCTGGGCGTAAACACATGGCTAATGAGTGTGGGTCAAATCTGGAAACCTCTGGTAGTTGTTTCACCGTTTGAAGGTTATATTTCTTTTTTAATACCTCAACCTCTTCGTTTGTTAAAATTCTGGATTTTGGTACTAAAGAATGTTGTAGAATATTATATTGAAGACGTTTAATATTATGTATCACAATAAATATATTATCATGTTCATATAAGTACTTTATCTTTGCAATAATAGTATCATTTGGTTCAAATTCAGTAACAATGACAAGTACATCTTCTTTTTGTAATACATTATCGATAAAATACAAATCTTCAATAATCTCGTCTAAATCCTGCTTTTTTATCTGTTTGGCTTTTAAATAATATTTTATGTAAATTTTTCGGTCGGTTTCATTATGTGAAAGTAACATATCTAATTGATTGTTTTTGTACATAGCATCTATCTCGTTAATACTAAATGTATCATATTCATCTGTATTATAGCCTTTAGTCATTGCTATAGTCACTAATGTATTTCTGGAATTATAAACAGATAGAACTTTATTACTGGAAGTACTCATTGTATATACTAATATTTGATACTTTATATTTGTTAATAAAAAAATCAATTTTTTATTAATTACATATAATATTATTTTCGATATTTTATCTTCTTGTAGGTGTTACGCTTCTATCAATTGGAGTAAATACTGATCTTGCCATCAATACAGCCATCAATATGCCAAAACATAAAATGAATACGGCGCCTTCTGCCATAATTGATTATATTACTTAAATATGTATGCTAATTTAAATATTATTATATATGTTACATTTTTTTCAATTTTTTACATATGTGGTTCTGCAACCTGGACAGGTACATTTTTTTATGAATTATATTATAATTTTTATATAATATAATGTATTTTTTATAATTAAGGAACCTTCTTAATTACCATTCCACTATTAAAATCAACTGCATTTACTGGTGCTGATGTTGGTGTATCGGGTTCTGTTTGAGTATTCATTTTTATCAGGGAGGTGTTGTTATTTTCCATATTATCATTTTGTTGTATCATATCATTACCTGATTGTTCTGGCATATTATCATTACCATTTACAATTTTAATATTAATTGCAGGTGTTGTTGTTGTTTCTGGTACCTGAACATTCGGCAGTTGTTGAACTGGAGTATTATATAATTGTGATGATGGATTATTATTATAAGAAAAATTACCTGGTTTATATATATCAAACATAGTAACTACTTTAATTCTATCATTAGGATCCATTTCATACCCGTCTTCAGCATGAATCGTAATAAATTTATCGCCAATATTTTTAATATTCCACAATTGTTTGGGATTATTACATCCTCTAAATAATACAGAATCACCGACATTATATTTGTTACCACCACTCATCATCTGGTAGTCGGGCGGGTAATCTGGAGATGGTGGTCTACTATTGGGAGGATATTGTGGAGATGTAGTATTGGGAGGATATTGTGGAGATGGTGGTCTACTATTGGGAGGATATTGTGGAGATGTAGTATTGGGAGGATATTGTGGAGATGTAGTATTGGGAGGATATTGTGGAGATGTACTATCAGGTGGGTATTGTGGAGATGTACTATCAGGTGGGTATTGTGGAGATGATTCATCATCTGTAAACGGGTTATAAACAGGAGAATCTGGATTAGCTGCATAATATTCTTGTTGTTCCTTTGCATATCTATCTGTTTCCTCCGGTGTTGGTTGATAACCGAGACTATCGGGTGCATACTCTGGCGAAACCTCTGTATTGTTGGCTTCGGGAGATGATTGTATACTTTCAGGAGTTGATTGTATACTTGTTTTTGTTTTATCTCTAATATTTTGTTTAATTGCTGTGATAATAGAATCAGGAGACGTTAAAATATCATTGGTTAATAATTTGATATTATTTGAGTAATTCATGCTGTCAAATTGGTCAATATTATCATCAGTAATTAATCTCATTTGTACATTAATAGTTTGTAATTCTTGCATTAACAACTTAAACGAATAAGGAACTTCAATTACACTGAATTTTCGTCCAAATTTAGTAACTGTTTCAATACTCATATTATTACTATCAACGGTATCTGTAAATTTAATAGGTCCATCTGCCAATGGACTCATAAATAAGTTTTTGGCGGAATTATAAACAGCGATTTGTCCAGTAGTATTACATATAGCCAATTTATATTTATCACCGCGTTCCATCATTGATTCTCTTAGAAATGCAGTAGCACCATGTGATATAACACCATCACGTTCCATTTCACCAATGCGTAATCCACCGTCATTTGCACGTCCACTAACTGCTTGTCTTGTAAGTGCGGTTCTTGGACCCAATGCGCGATAATTAATTTTATCTTTAACCATATGTTTTAACCTCATGTAATAGTTTGGTCCTATAAATATTTCAGTTTCTAACTGTTCCCCAGTCATTCCATTATACAATACTTCATTTCCACTTGAGTGATACCCCGATTTTGATAATAAGTCTCCAAAAATGCCAATTTTTGAACCATTATTTACAAATGCGGTACAATCACCGGTTGCACCGTACATTGCAGCTGCTTTACCCGTAATAGTTTCTACAAATTGGCCTATTGTCATACGAGATGGGATTGCATGAGGATTAATAATTAAATCAGGACGAATACCGTCTGCAGTAAATGGCATATCACGTTCGGGGATAACTAACCCAACTGTTCCTTTTTGTCCAGCTCTGGACGCCATTTTATCACCAAGATTTGGTATACGTTCTTCACGCACACGCACTTTGGCAATACGTGTTCCAGTTTCGCCGTCTGTTATAAATGTTTTATCAACAATTCCAAGTTGTCCTTTTTTTGGTGTTTTTGATGCGTCCATATTTTTATCTGGATTAGCGGAACTGGATGACACCATTCCTATTAAAACAGTTTTCTCATTAATTTCTGTATTTTCTCCGATTATCCCATAATCATCTAATTTACTATAATCATATCCAATCTTTGTACCAACAACATTGTGTTGATTTTCTATATTTGAAAAAGTACTTTCACTGGTATCTTCTCCTGAACTACTTTTTTCTTCATGCATTTCATATGTGCTGTAGTAGGTTGTTCTAAACATACCACGCTTTAATGCACCTTCATTTACTAAAATCGCATCTTCTACATTATAACCAGTATAGCACATAACAGCAACTATTGTATTTTCACCATATGGATTTTCTTCATTATTAATATATTTCAAGTATCTTGTTTTTACTAATGGATTTTGACCAGATACAAGTACAGTCGCAGTTTTATCCATACGTACTTGATGATTTGTATGATACATAGATGTTGCCTGTTTACTTTGTCCACAAGAGAAGGAATTACGAGTTGCTGGATTATTTTCTGGATAATTAACTAAATTACACATTGTACCAAAAATAAGAGACTCATGTATTTCAATATGTGTATGTCTATTTTGTTTGTCTTTTTCTATTTCCGCTGCATTCATTGCAATAAAAGAACCCTCTGTTTCGTTGGGGTCAATATAATCAATAATCGCCTTATCTTGTATAAATCTTGCTAATTTTGCGGGATTAGATTCAACCTCTATATTCTCATATAATTCATGAAGTTCATAAAATTTATATCCATTTGGATTAAAATCTTGGACTTTTTTCTCATTAAATCCTGTAATTAATTGATTCCATGAAAATTTATCATCATCTAAGTATTTCTGTATCTTGTCATTATCATACGACATCTTTTTGGTATCATCGTCACGATAAAATATAGGACGGCATACTCTACCCGAATCCGTATATATATAAATTGTTTTCATTTTGATATCAAATGAAACACTTGTATATATCGGTAATAATCCATTACGACGAAATAATTTTATCTTTTGTACTGTTTCCAATGGTTCATATACTGCACCTCCCCAATATCCATTAATAATTACCTTTGTTAAAGATGATAACAATTTAGGTGTGCATTCTTCCAATAATTTCATACCTACCTTTTCACGTAACCAATCAATAATTATTTCACGTGAATATCCTTGACTTATATACGTAGTAATTGCTAAGTGTTTATGTAACCCAATATTGCCACCATCTGGAGTATCAATCGGGTCAAAAAAACCCCACTGTGTACTATGTAATACACGTGGACCTACTACTTTTACACTTGCATCTAATGGTAAATTTGTTTTACGCAAATGACTTAACATGCTATTATGTGATAATCTGTTTAAATCTTGAACAACCCCTATTTTCTTTGTATGTGTTTGTGCACCCCAATTTCCCTTGAATCCCTTTTTAAACCCCGCCTCCACTATACGTTCATTAAATACTGCTTTTTCTTTTTGAATTAATCCATATAAATTATCCGCATAGAGTGACTGGTTAAAAAATATTTTATGTTCCAATGTAGAACTTATATGTTTTTGCTGAATGGAATAATATTCTCTAAACAAATCATACATTAATGTGCCTACTAATTCTATTCTTTTATATTTAAAATTATCTCTATCTGTTGGTGGTTCACTTCCAGTAAATACAAACAACAATCGTAATACAATATGACCCAAATAATAAGCTTTTTGAATAAAATTCATCTCACCAACATGCGGTAAGAAATAATCTGATAATATTTCTAATGCGTGTGCAACTGTTTTACCCTTTGTTAATGTTGCAATATATTTTAATGCATTTACTTTATTTAATATTCCTCCTGCATCATGCACGGATGGTATAAATAGGTCAACCAAATCCGCATGCTGGTCTAAATCAAGAAGACACATTGTAATAATCTCCTTATCACTAATTATACCTAACGCTCTAAATACAATAAATAATGGTACTGGTTTGCGTACATTGGGTATATCAACGACAATATTTTTAAATGTAAATGCATTTGTAGGTGCCATTATTTTCACGGACATGGTACGAATCGGTTTTGATACATTTTCTGACACAGACCTTATTTCTGCTGAATATAAATAAGTATCATCATGCACATCACGGATATATAACATATTATCACCAAATTTTTCTTGAGAAACTACTGTTTTCTCTTTTCCATCAATAATAAAATATCCACCAAAATCATTAGAACATTCACCCATTGTGTGACGTACTTCTTTTGGTAATCCAGATAATATACAATGGTTGGATTGTACCATTATTGGAAAACGACCAAGTAATATTTTCTCTAATGTAAGGCTACGCCTTTGTGTATTTGATGTTATCATAGATTTTGAAGTTGCTTCTTTAAATAATGCAGCTTCTGCTGGTGTTAAATCAACTATTGTTCGTTTTGCCCGTTTACGACGTATAGGAGCACCACCTTCTGTTTTACTTTCGGTCGCTTCTTCAGTTTCTTCATCATCCTCCGGAATCATATCTTCTGTACCAACTATAGTCGGTTGTTCTCCATCTTCCAGAATATCTACAAACTCTATTTCTACATCGTAATGTATAGTCATTCCATATGTCATATTTCGTAACCTTGCTTCATTTGGATACATAAAATGGGCATTGTTATCATCATATATAACAGGTTTACCAAAATATATTTTACTACCGTCTTTTCCACCCAAATACATACTACATTGTGACCTATAATCATCTATTTTTTCATCATAACGTGTTTGGATTTTTATTGGATTCTTTTCTTTAAATATTTGAAATATACCTTGTTTGAAAAAATCATTATAAGACTCGGTGTGGTGTCTTACTAAAGATTGTGGATTATTATCAAAATATTTGTCTATTACTTTCCATACTGTGGTATTATCCATGATGTAGTATATAAATTATACTATATTTTTTTATGTTATTTGTATTTGTTTCTATAACATAAATTATTTAGTAGATTTATATATTTTCTTTTCATATCTTATAATCACCAATATGGCTGACATCATGGAAACTCTTTTTGGTCCTCTTGACCGCAAATTCTGCGATTACTTCTGGCTTTTATCTGTTTTAGGATTTGTTCTCCTTGCTGTTTTGTTAATATCTTCTTTGTTAGTTGGTATTTCTAAAAACAAGGGTTCCGATTTCTACTTCCAAACTATTTCTATTGCATTAGGTTATGCTATTTTCTATTTCCAAAATAGATTATTACATTCCATGTGTACCGGTTCAATGAACTAAATCCGTTCATTTGTAAAATCATTTTTTCAGTATAATATAAATTCATTAATGGATATTTTATATTATAGTAATTATTGCAAAATATTCACAAAGTATTATACAAACTTTAGACAAAAGTAAATTGACCGATAATTCGGTTTATTATAAATATATTATATATACACAAATGAGTTGTACAAAGCTTGATGACACGTTAGAATTCCTGAATCAGGAATACTCGGGGTGGAACGGCGAGTATAGTGGTGAATTAGCTGAAATGAAAGCCTCATGTGAGAAAGAAAAAAAAGCAGAAGCAGAAGCAGCCGTAAAAGAAAAAAAAGCAAAAGAAGAGGCAGAAGCAAAAGCAAAAGAAGAAGCAAAAGCAAAAGAAGAAGCAGACGCAAAAGAAGTAGACAAAATGGCAGCAACACCAGCACCGCTGGTAAAACAAAACGCATCTAACAATCTTGACGTTGCTGGGGGAAAGAAGACCGGAAAGAAGACCGGAAAGAAGACCGGAAAGAAGACCGGAAAGAAGACCGGAAAGAAGACCGGAAAGAAGACCGGAAAGAAGACCGGAAAGAAGTCAGGAAAGAAGACAAGAAAGAAGAGAGTGACTCGTCGTCGTTAAGTTTAATCCGTTTATTTGTAAAATCATTTTTTTCAGTATAATATAAATTCATTAATGGATATTTTATATTATAGTAATTATTGCAAACATTCACAAAGTATTATACAAACTTTAGTCAAAAGTAACTTGACTGATAAAATCAGTTTTGTTTGTATTGATAAACGTTCTCGTGACCCGTCTAATGGACAAACATACATTACTCTTGAAAATGGAGGTAAAGTTATTATGCCACCAAATGTACACAGTGTTCCTTCGTTATTAATTATAAAAGAACAGTATCGGGTTCTTATGGGAGATGATATTATTAAACATTTACATCCCCAAATCAAAAATACTATGTCTGCCAATATGCAGCCAAATATTGAACCAAGTGGATATTTTTTAGCAGCATCAAACGGCGGAACAAATATAATGTCTGAAAAATTTACAAGCTATGATATGACACCAGATGAGTTAAGTGCAAAGGGTAATGGAGAAGCCAGACCATTATATAATTATATATCTGTACAAAATGATATGAATCTTATTAATACTCCTCCTGATGATTATAAACCAGACAAAGTATCCAATGATGTTACTTTAGACACGTTACAACAAAAACGGATGGATGATATTGGTCAATCTAATAACCCTATGCCGAATATACAACCCAGGTCTATATAATTTACAAATATCCATCAATGCTCTGGATAATATTTATAATATAATTCAAGTATATCTTCTTTATGTCTTAATACAAAATTCACAATGTAAATAAATAATAACCATGATTGTAATAATTTTCTCGTATAGATATTATTAATTATATAACCGATAGCCTTACCCAGCCTTTGATATAAATCATAATGACCGTGTATGAGTATTGGATGATTGTATGGGCTATCTAAATCTTCGTCTTCATAAACCTCTTCGTCGGGTGCAATACGATAATAAAATGGATTTTCATAATTGTGTGTAATTATTGTTTCATTATTCATAATTTTATTAAAATAATCAGGCATAAATCTATTACAAAATGTTTCATCGAAATACACATATGACTCTCCATCATCTATATTGATAAATGAAATATAGGTTCTACATAATGGACAGTCCGGATAATACTCATAACTGTCTTTATGATATTTGTACAATCCGGTCAAATATAATTTGACGCAATTAATACAAAAACTATGATGACAGTTCAATGTGCATATATTATTTTTTTGAAGCGAATCTAAACATATAGCACAATTTTCAGCGTATATTAGTGTATGGGATTCCACATAATGCATATTAATATCATAACAGTATGGTCTCGGGGATATTTTTACAATATCTATATAAATATTCAGTATGTTTTGTAATTCAGTATTACATTGTATTTCACTTGCATAATTCCATAATTCGTTATTATCTATATAAGGGATATTAATATATTCCTTATTTATAAATGAATATACCTCATCCAAATACTGATAATATAATTGTAAATCTGTTTTAGATGGGTATATTGCTATTTTTGAGTTATAATCATTTTTATATAGCAACACACGTATTTCTTGGGGGGTTAACGAAATGAAACAATACAATAAATAGTTAAAATTGTGTTTTACCATAGAATACATATGTATTACTGCATCTTTACGAATTTTATTATGTAGAATACTTATTGCTGGATGTTTACAGTTATTTATATAATGTCCTATTTCTTTACAGTACGCACATTTATTTGTTTTCATATTATATATTTGTTCAGATTTTATATTTATCTTATTCGCTTATATGTATAACGATAAATCTACTAAATCCAACAATTTGTATCACAAACCTCTGGTTAAAATGACTATTACTGAAAAAAATAATCGCAATTATAAAGAAACATGGGCTAATATTGGATTTAATGCACCTTGCCCTGAAGATTGTGAGCATGAACATCCTCTTACTGGTAAATGTATGTCACATTATGATTACCAAGTTTGGATTAACCGCTATCGTAATTATAAAAAATAAATTATTATACTATTTTCTAATAATATTATAATGGTCACACAAAAGAATAAAAAGAAGACTTTAAGAAATAACCGTTCTAAAAAACAAAAGGGAGGCGGTTTTCTGAAATATAACAAGTTTCGTGAAGCAATTGACAGTGGTATAGTTGAAAATGTTAAAAAAACTATTAATAATTATACCTTAGATATAAACAAAACTATTATAGAGGATGTATTCATCTTTGATGAAGATACCGCTCTTATGTATGCATATAAAAATAACAAATATGATATTGCTGCTTACTTACTTTTAGAAAAAGGTGCTCATGTGAATATAAGTGGTAAGGATAGAAATACAATGCTCATGGAATGTATTAAAAAATATATTAAATCTAATGGTAATGATGATTTAGATATGATGAACAACGTGATTAAATCAGGAGCGGATGTAAATGCATTTAATAATGACGGTAAAACACCTTTTATGATTGCAGCAAGGGCTGCAGCAGAATACGAAACAAAATGGAAACCAGAAGACGAACCATATATAGAATATGGAACATATATGAATATTGCACATGAGGTAGTAAAACTTCTAATTGAAAAATATGAAAATAATATAACATTTATAATGAGTGAAAATATCGGAGAAGCAATTACAGAATGGAATTTATACAAAAGCACTGGCGTTAATACTTGGGTACAGTATATTCCAGGAAACGGTATACAGGATTGGGATGTTAGCGATGTCATTGATATGTCTGAATTATTTTATGACTATCCGGATTTTAATGATGATATAAGTCGTTGGAATGTAAGTAAAGTAACCGATATGAGAGGAATGTTTCTATCTGCAGCCTCTTTTAATCAAGATATAAGTCAGTGGGATGTAAGTAATGTAGAGGATATGGCAGGAATGTTTCAAGAGGCAGAAAGTTTTAATCAATATATAGGTAATTGGGATGTACGTAAGGTATACGATATGAATCATATGTTTACCAATGCATACGAGTTTAATCAATATATAGGTAATTGGGATGTAAGTAATGTAGAGGATATGGCAGGAATGTTTCAAGAGGCAGAAAGTTTTAATCAAGATATTTCTACAAAAACAATTAATGAAGGACAACCTAACGAATATACTGCTTGGTATGTAAATCCGGATACCGATATGAGAGATATGTTTATGGATTCTGGACTTATTGATGAGAATGGTGATTTTCGTATAGATAAACTTCCTCTAGAATTTATTAACCGAATTGGCACTGCAGATTTTAACAATGGTGTTTTTAACAATGGAGATTTTAACAATGGAGATGTTTACGAAGGAGAAGCATATGAAATTCATAATGCATTTGACAAAATTAATCAAAAACGATATATTGAAACTATAAATAAATATCTTACAGATTTAAATGAAGAAACACCTTTTTTTAAAGATGGGAAGTTATTACCTATAAGTACCCGTGAAAAAAAATTAACTATTGTAGATGAAATAAAAAGTGTTAGTAGAATAGCTTTTAATGAACATATAAAAGATTTTTCTGAACCAGAAAAAACTAACAAACAAAACGCTTTTCGTTGGGTAATACAAAAGTTTTCAGGTGGGGAAGGACTTATAGATGATAGAAAAATTATGACAATAGTATTAATTACATTTGCCTATGTATGGTCTTCACAATGGACTGATGCCGAACGCGGTAAATATATATATACATGGATTACTGATAATGCAGAAGCGTACAGTTCTAATCGTAACGCGGCTGCCAATGTATCCTGTACAAAAGGTATATTTGAACGTGTAGTGCAATCATTAACGGTTATCTTAGCTAAAGATGACCTTAATGAAACTCAACAAACCATTTTAAATATTATTAATAATGTATTACCCGATATGGGTGAAATCTTTAAATTATGGGTCAATAATACAGATAATGATGAAAATATAAAAACACTTATTGCAAATGCTAAAACAGAAGAAAATGTTTTTGCTTTTGCAACATCTGTAGATAAAAAAACCTTACGAGATTCATTTACCGAATTTGCAAAAAATATATATGAAGAACATGGAAAGACAGAAGAAGAGTTAATGAATGATAATGCATTTACTGATTATATAAATGGTATTGATGAATATATTCAATATGGTGGTAGGCGAAATCATAAATTAAAGAAAACTAAACCCAAAAGAAAAAGCAAAACGGTAAAAAAGAAAGACTCAAAAAAGAAAGACTCAAAAAAGAAAGACTCAAAAAAGAAAAAATAAATAATGATAATAATATATATAAACAGAAACCAAATATATTATTATTAGTATGGGCGACAAATCATCTATTAATAAAGCTTTTAACAAATTAATTATCTCCTTTTTGGACGATATTATTTCTATTTTTCCGGAACAACAAGATATAGCTACCGCAAAAACATCATTATTGTCATTTAAACAGATGAATCCTTCCATTTTAATTAAATCATGGCACAAATTAGTTTATACACCATATTCTCAGGTTATTGAGGCAGGTGACGTTAATTTCTTTTTTGAAAAAGATTACAGTGCTGATTTACAAAATATACCCAATGGAAAAGAATTTATGAAAATGATTGATAAAGTACGTGCACCTATTAAGACTATGGATGATACTAATCGCGGTCATTGTGCTGATTACATTTTAAAATTGAGTAAATTATCTGAAATGTATAGTTCTATGTAAACAAAAAATAATATTATACATTGATTTGTATAATATTATGATTTCTAACTGTGGTTTAGTTGTTGCAAGATAATATTGTTAATAGTTCTAATGGATGTTTTTTATCAAAATATTCTTTTATTATCTGTTTTGTTACCAATTTTTTTATATTATGTTTTCGTGGGTAAATGTAATATTCTTTGTGGATTTGTATCATATATGATTTATATTGTATAGGTAATTCTGTCATTGTTTTCATAATGTAATATTTAATATACATTTCATGCATTGTACGAATAAACAAGTCATATATTTGCTTTACTATATAAAAATTCTTATTTATCTTGTGTAGTTTATACATTTGCTCTTCTTTTTCTTTATAAATACGCTGCAAACATAAATATTGAAATATGATAAGCCTATCTATAGATACAATTTCTTGATTCAACTTATAAACAGAGGTGGATATAGTTGTTTGCATACCCGTTTTACAATTTGTTAATACCCATTTACTTGAACTATAATCATAATCTATATCCTCTAATAAATCGGTATAATAATCTTTTATTATGCCTTGTTTAGGGAAACAAATAACACCGGACAAATTTGAAAATACTTTCCAGTTTTCATATTCTTGCTGGGGTATATATTCTACTTGATTACATTCTGTTATTTTATACACTGAAATTAAATATAATGATGATTGAAACATTAACTGGTTTTTTATAATAAATGTATAACTATAATTTTTAGGAAAATACTCCAAAAATGACAAATTATTAAATGATTTGCATACGTCTCCACTCACAGCCGTAATAAAGGCTAACTCATCTATTTCTGGTATAATTAATTCACTATTTATTACCACGGGACTTAGTTTCCAAGAAGATATTCTACTATCGTAAAATACATGCAACATTCTTCCATCTATATATTCATGAATAACAATATCATTTAAAGATTTATTTAATGACTTAAAATTAGAAAATGTTAACGTTTTTGGTGGTGCAAATGCCAATATTTTATTTTCTGGTACTGAACTAATCACGGAACGATACATACCAGATTCCATATCATCGTGACATAGCATATCTTCATCGTAGTATTGTCTATTGTATAGCTTTCCGTTGTGATTATATTCATAATTATATACCATTTTTGAATTAATATTAGTATTTATATTTGTTGTATGTATATTATTTATCATATTGCAATTATAGATATATAACTTTTATCTTTAACTTATTTACATAAAACGTGAGTATTAATATACAATTGTTGTATTGTGCAAATATAATTTAGATACATAATATATATTTTATTATTCCGTATGGATATAGACAAAAGTAATACAATAGATATGTCTAATGAAATAAACCCTGATATATCATTAGAATTGGGAGATATCATTGAAATTATTGCACCTACAAATCCTGCACTACATGAAAACTCTATGTATATCAAATATATTGATAATCAACATATACAATTAACCCAAATCTCATCATTAGCAGAGGTACAACTTAATCTGGACGAATCTGGAAATTTAACAGATGAATCTATTATACAAATTAATTTATTAAGTCGTAGTCAAGATAAAGGTTATGCACGACAAAATAATTTATTACCTCAGAATTGGATAAGTATCCATATTAGTGGCGATATTCCCACAATTATAACTGGTGAAATTACTAATTTGGATGAAGATATGATTGAAATTATCACTTATCCTGAATTAAAAACCATTTTTATGGATTTTAAGTATCAAGGAATACCACTGAATATCCCTATTGATAAGATCGTAATACGCGAGAAACCCGCTACATTAAAAACTAAAGTTTCACTTTCTATATTAAAACAAAGGCTTGAAGAAGGCGAAGAATATGAAATTGGCGACGATGATGATGTTGAAACTGCTACCATTGAATTTACAGAAAGTGGAGAGTCTATTGTTAATATACCAGATGATATGACACAAACTGACAATATTCACACGGTTTTACATGATATGTATGTGGATGCAGAAACTATTGATTTTAACGATGATTTGGGAGAAGTCAAACACGCCGTTGAAAGAAAAGAAAGTGAACAACGTTTTGGCATTGATGTACAAGTAAATGATTTGATGGATGAGTTACTATCCACCATACCTAACAGTGAACGTACTGAAATGGTTATGAATAATATTCACAATTTAATTCGTAAATTTAAATTACTTCGCGAAAAGTACTCCAATTTTGATGATAACATGAATATATATGATATTAAAAAAAATGGTGATTATTATAAACCATTGGTTCAAAATATTATGAAAATGAATGTTCGTTTACAATGGCTTTTACCTACTGTTAAACTTCAGCGAAAAATATATGATGTACATAATGGCACGGAGATTGATGATATATTTGCAGATACCACATCATCCACATTAAATGATTTACAAACTATACAGAATGATTATTATGACCGCAATCCTAATGATACAAAAGATTATTCGTTGATGCAAAAACGTATTCAAGAAATCATGAATCCTATTAATGTTGACAAAAGTTGTGATAGTGCGTATACTACACAAGTACTCGCGGACATTGACGCTATTGTTGATAATTTGGATGATTTCAATAGCACAGTGTATACTCGTTCAGGAGCATCCAAACGTCAATATGTTATGCAGAGGTATAATTTAGGACTTAATAAATTATCTGACCAATTACTTAAAGGTGGAAAAACTGTATATACTCGCACCAATATGACTCCCAATGAAACTATGTGTTTAAAATCATTAATGGTATTACCTGCACCCATTGTCAAATTTTCAGCCATACAATTACCAACTACTAATATGTTACAGCGGGTTTCTTTACATCAACAATACTTTTCCTTATTTCGTGCATTACGTAAAAATACTGAAATTGTTCCTCATATATTAGATGATTTATCACATGAACTTGAATATGAAAAAATGGAAAAGGAAACCAAAGAAACCATTTTTAAAGGCATACATGAGTTTGCTTTGGGGGATGTTGATTATATTGATAACAATGAACGTTTTACAAAATTTGTGGAAAGTATTATTCCACAAACATTTACTCTTATTCAACTTTTTCATAAATATATGAAGAATAAATTATCTATGGTCAGTGTGGTTCAACAATTAGAACCTTTTATGATTTATACCGAAGATATTACTTACGCACATTATAAAGCGATTCGTCACTTTGTAAATAAAGAAATTCAAAGTTTAAAGTCTTATATTGGAGAAAAATCAACACAATACAGTAAAATGCATAATTATAATTATCATGTCATTGACAATCCCAATATTGTTCTACGTCTTTTGGCTGAGAAAAAAGATATTTCTGACTCTTTTTTCCAAGTTTACAATTTAGTACATCCTAATGATAAAAAACCACCGGAATTATCTCCACATGAATTATTAAATCGTATGATTCAAATGGATACTGGAACTGTTTTTATGAATGCTATCACCTCTATTATGGTATCACTTATTACTCCGGATTCTATTACACAACAGTTAACCACCCAATCTGTTGATGATATGAGTGATATTGAAAAAATAAAGCCATCAGATTGTAACCTTCGTGTATTGTCTAAAAAATATACTTCATTAAAAGAATTACAAAAGGATAATCTTGTTGATATTATTTATTTTGATAAAGATTATGATGATACGCCTTACGATATTATTGAAAAATATAAAGATGAACAGGCCAAACTTGACCCTGCACTTTTTCTTGAATTTTTAATTGAAAATCTAATACAACGTCATGATTGTCTTGCACATATGGCACCCGAATTAGCTAAAACATTAATTGCTAAAAAGAAAGAGGTTGTTTCTGGTAATTATGCTGTATTAGAAATAAAACCAACATTAAAACAAGGGATAGATGAGTCTAAGTTAAATGAAAAAGATAAGGAATCTGTTGAGGCTGAAGCTGACATTCGTAAAAAAATACAATATTATAGACGATTGAAGAATATGTGGGTTGTTGATACTGATGTTACGTTAACTACGTTTATGGATACACAATCACTTTATTGTAATATTAACGATTCTTGTTTATATAATGATAAATCACGCATATGTGAATCTCGTGAAAATGCCAAAATTCGCATTAATATGGAGTCTACAAAGGAAATGAAAACGGAATTTGATAAACGATATAATGAATCTATTGATGACTTTGAAAATAAATTAGAAACCAAAATTGCATACTATATTAAACAGTTGAAACGTAATATCATGTTACGCGAAATACGCGAATACAAACCTAATAATTTAGCTTACGAAATTGGAAAACGATTTTCACAAACTGATGTTATTAAATCGGTTAATGTACAATTAAGAGAACTTATTATGGGACAACCAGATTTTATTAAAAAACAGAGTGATATATGCAAGTTTGTTACACATTATACAAGAGAACCTATGATTGAAAAATTAAATGATTCTCCGCATTGGTTTTATTGTAAAGATACCAATGCAAAGCTATTTCCTAAAACTATTTATGATTTAGCTAATATATTCGTTTCTGGAGGAAATTACCGAGATAAACAAGACGAATTATGTGCTACCGTTGGAGTTATGAGCGACGATGGTGATTCTATTGTTGACAAACATAGTGGTTATGTTATTCGTAAGCTTGATTTTAGTGAAGAAGAAGGATTTGATGAAACTGGATTTCGTATTACATCACATGCTATTATGGAAAAGGATTTGGGAGAATATTCACAAGATACTACGACAACTACTGTATTTGAGAGTGAACTCAGTGAAAAAATATACAATATTGCTAACATCTTATTAACGCGCATTAATATACCAATTAAAGCTATGGAGTCATTTATATTACGAGTATCAAATGAAGTTGCTGATAAACATATATTAACTGAAACTGCTTATAATAAACGCAATGAAGCTAATATTAAAAAAACAGGAAAACCATTGGGACCATATGATAAATATACAAATGAAACTATTATTATGATTGTCACTGCAATCACATTTGTCGGTATACAAACTGCTACACCTTCTTTTGAAGTTAGTCGGGTTTTCCCTGGATGTGTTAAATCATTTACAGGTTATCCATTAATCGGTATTGAAGATACCAGTGGTATTCAATATATGGCATGCGTTGTTAACAAAGTAAAAAGTTCTATTCAACCTTGGAACTCTATACAAAAATTAAATCCCGATAAAATTGCTACTCGTATCAAAGATGTTCTTATGAAATATATCGTTATTCGCAGTGATGTGGATGAATTATATACCGAAAAACGTTTATTTTTAGTAACAAAACCAGATATTGAAATTCCCAAACAACATGATATCTCTAAATGGCATCATTTTATGCCACCAGTTACTCCTTATTCTATTATTAAAACATTAAGACCTATCAGTGGAGATTTTAAACAAGAATTAATGGAATCTATTAAAAATGGCAAATCTACGCAAAATGATATGATATCATTATTACATAGTCGCATATCTGCATTTGGTTATGGCATTATTGAGGTTATTAATAAAATTGTTAAGGATAAAGATTTATTATTAAAAACTTCCAGCCAAATTCCATTCTTGGAAAATTCTTGTTGCAACGAAGATGGTAATACATTGATTAAACCAATGGTTTATTTTAACAGTGAAGACGAAAATATTAAAGTTCTCTTACAAAAGGTTCGTTCTATGATCAAATTTCAAACTACTATTCAAAAGATTTCTACATGTTCTTCTCTTTTTCATGACGAATCTACACGATTACTTCATCCGGATTTACCTACAGGCAGATTAGAAGAGAACATTTATGCAGCTATCATATATTATTGTAATTTTGATAAAAATCTACCTGTACCAGATGATTTATTATCTATATGTGGAGAAAAACTACCTGATTACAACCCGTCATGGTCTATCCTTGAAAAAATAGAGTTTATGAAACGTAATGGAAAACTCTTCACAATGGAAACATTATATAATTTGATGACTATTATTAATACCCGTAATGTTGTTGGTATAAACATGACTAATTCTGTAAACATTGTTGATGGATTAAATGATTTTATTGAACATTTGGATATTAGTGATTCTAATATATTTGGAGAACGTATACGACAACATTTACGAAACGTTATTGCTCAATATAGTCCTACGAAAATGCATGATACGTTTACACCCGAATTGAATGACTTTACTGATTATTTATCGGTATGTAATCAACGTATGTATAAAAAAATTATGGAATTCTTTGATGATTACGGTAATTTATCTGATAGAAATTATGACAAATTACGTTCTTATTTAATGGATATTACCAAATGGTCTATTGATAAAACCAACGATACCGTTAATATTTACGATAATGGATTATATACGGTTACTCAATATATACAAAATGCTACTGTTATGCTTTCTAAAGTTTATCCAGAACTTTTATTAAACAATGCATCTCCTTTCATGGTTGTTCCCAAACATTGGGGATTGGCCAAAGACCATATCCTTGACATTGAAACCTTTTTAGAAAAGTATCATCATAAGATCATGGCATTTAGTGACGACTCCACCCTTAATAATATTTTACAAAACGTTGTTGCACAGACTACTGATATAAATTTATTTATTAAACTATTACCATTGCAAACCGATATTCAAAAAGAAATTATTAACGAGTCTAACGAGAAACAGATACTTTCGTTCTATTCTTTATTTGGAAAAGACACCATATATTTGTTATTTACACATTGTTTCTATTTATTGTTGTGCAATTATATCAATCTCAGTGATGAACCTAACATTATTCGTACAGATAAACAACTATTAAAACAACAACAAAGAGAACATAATAATGAAGTTAGGGATTCTTCACTACAAATGGGTGCTATTTCGCAATATGAAGACAATACAGATGAATTAACAGAAGTACAAATATATGCAGATACACAAAATGTTGAAATAAAAAACAGAGTTGCTTCTTTACTCTATGCATTCTTACAAATTGAGATGGATAACAAAAAAGAATCCAATTATACATATGAGGAAGTTATCAAAAAAGTTAATATGGCAAAAGAACGTGAAAAGAAAAGCTTTGTTGACTATTTAGGTGTTGATAATATGTCCGACGAGTCCAGAAAGGCTGAAGTACTCATGAAAAAATACCGTTTAGGTAAATGGAACATTGGACAACAACGCGGTTTAGTTCATTATGATAAAGATACCTATACCAGAGAACGTAATGAAATGTTATCACAACTTAATGCAGATGTTGCTGGGAATGTACATCAAGTTGTTAATGAAATGCGCAGGGAAATTTATGATATTGAACAAGACGCCGACATTGAAGCTACACATCAAGAAGACGCAGAAGCGGTTGATATTAACGGGTTGGGTGATGATTATGAAGATGGAGTATTTTATGAAGAAGATAGAGAACCTAATTACGATTAGATATTTTTTTAATTTTTATGCAAATTTTGTATAAATCCCAGATTATTATTTATAGGCTTAATATAAATAATAAATGAATTATATTAAAGGATTTGTACACAATAATAAGGTTAATATTGCGGTTTTACTCTTTATATTTTTTGCATTCACATTGCATTTTTATCAACCATTGTTCCTATACACAGAAGATGGCGGGTTTCGCGAGTTTGGGGTCGGTTACAAACATAAAACCGTTTTTCCCATTTGGCTGGTTATATTCTTGATGGCTATTTTTTCTTATTATATTGTTTTGTATTATTTAGCGTATATGTGATAATATAATCATAGAATTATATACTATATTTATTGGTCTATGGATCTTCCTCAATTAATTGAAATCAATGCAAGCTCACATATACAACAAACCCTTCATAAATGTCATGTAAACCGATTAAATTTCTATTATTATGTTCTTAATATTTCGGTTCTCCTGTTGTTTATTTTAATTGTTGGATTTACATTATATTACTGTTATACACGTAAACCTACTGATTACGAAAAACATCAAAAAATATTACGCGACCAAGAATATGTTGTTTCTAAAATACGGTATTACCAAGAAGATAGCAAACAAAGACGAGAACAACAATCATCCAGTATTACCGATTTGCCGTTTATTCAAGCATAATATATATGTTATTATTATATATATATTAATGAACATTATTCATCAACAAAGAGAGCATATATTAGAGAACAATAACGTTGGTAAAACTGAATTACGTGATGTTCTCGTAAATACCAATAAAAGA
>Ga0228670_1000093_pt1 | contig 55022 bp, 82 predicted proteins | sample 85DmetaG_FD_182785 | JGI IMG/M metagenome (GOLD analysis project Ga0228670, IMG submission 182785) | Seawater microbial communities from Monterey Bay, California, United States - 85D | ecosystem: Environmental > Aquatic > Marine > Coastal | place: USA: California | collected 2016-10-13
GTAGCTTTAGCTGCCTGTACTTCTTCTGTAAACTTAGCTGCCTTTTCCGCATTAGCTGCACCAGATATAAGTTCACCATCCTCTATCTCACGTTGAATAGGGTTCTTCATTAAGATAGCTTCACCTTGTGCAGCCTCTAAATCAGATACAGAACTTTCAGTTTGCTGCTCAGCTTCTACTGTTGCTTCATCTGATACTTCCCCTTTAACAACATCTACTTTTGCAGCTTCGTCAACTTTATCCTCCGTTGTTACGGCAGTTACAGTAGCGGGATCTCTAGGATCTACAACGTCTACCTTAGATACTGTATCTACTGTTGTAACATCTGCAGTTTTAGCTTCTCCTACTTGACCTGCATCTGTATCAACTTCTTGATCTGAGGAAGTTTCTACCTTTACGGGATCTACTACAGTACCTGCTGGCATAGAACCTGTAGGATCTTGAACTCGTTCAGTAGTAAGATCTGCAACTGTTTTATTACCGCTACTTCCTATTTCCCCCCCTCTAGGTGTTACTTTAGGTTCAACACCAAGTCGTGCATCCCCAAGACCAGCTACTAAAGGCTGAATCATACCGCCCACGTCATAGTCTTTAGCCATACCACCACGAGCCATAGTCATAGCTGCTTGTCGGTAAGTATCCATTTTCTTTAACGCTGCGGGATTACCCTGTAGAAACTGGTCAAAATTATTCATGTCACCTGTGTAACCAAGAGAATCTGCAATACGAGTCATTGCATCTGGCTTGAATCCTTTAAACTGCATCATTGTTTTATTTCCTTATTATCCATTTACTACTTCGTTTAATCCCCATGTCATAGCGCCTAAGCCTATTATAAATATTATGATACCTGCTGTCAAGGATAAACCCCAAAACAATTTATCCCTTGCTGCAGCCTGTTGCTCTAATGCTTCTTTATGACGTTGCCTAGCAGCAGCCTGCTCCTTAACAACTAGATCCCACATTCCTGGTGGTCCATACAACTGACACGCTGAACGTAATTCATCCATTGCCTCTTTGTGTTTCATCTTAGCTTGGGCTATGGCAAAGCCTTCTTCTTCAGATGATGATAGCCTACCTAATGGGCCTTTGTGCTTACCCTTTTCAGCCATCTGTATTTCAGAATCAAGCTTTGCTAACTTACCAAAGTGAGGAAGTAAATCAGCTACGTCACCACCAGCCTTGACTGCTGAACTAACTGCACCAGCTATCTTAGTTACTGCCCCAGCAAGTGCTAGTACTTCAATCATTTATTTACCTACTTGCATCCATACTGCAGTAGCTATAAAGGTTAGCACCGCAACTGTTCCTAATTGTACTAGTGTTTTCCATATACTCTTTTTAGTATCTCGCCATGAGTCTAACAGACTACGCAACTCTTTGATGTCATTAGCTGCATCCATGTCAGATAACCCTAAGTCGCACAGAGCTTGTTTAGCTCCCTTCTTAGCGGCTCTATCAAGCATAGCTTCAAGTTTCTCTGGGGTCAAGGTATCCATTTAAGTAGCACCATAAACTGTACCAGAATTACTTAAAGAGTAAGACGTTGTTTTTTGAACAGCCGCTCCACCAGCCCCCGCAGATCCATCACCGTTACCACCACTAGCGCCCCAGCCACCACCGCCGCCAGCATGACCACTGTTTCCAGCGGTTGACCCACTGTCACCAGCACCACCAGCGGAACCACCCCTGCCATCTGTAGTGCCTGTGCCTGAAGCATTATTCTCACCACCTACTCCAGGAAGGATACGACCACCGCCACCACCGCCATAGCTACCATAAGTGTTGTCACTACTACTAACTCCAGCGAATGCACCAGATCCACCAGCGCCGCCACCAAAGCCATTCCAACTATTTACGCCAGCTGCGTCTGCACCACTAGCATTTAATGCGCCACCAGCACCGCCAGCCAGATTAGAATATCTCCACCCATATCCGCCAGAACCACCGCCAGCCCCGCCGCCTCCACCCGCTGCAGTGCCGCCTGGATTGCCAGCACCGCCAGCAGCGCCGCCCCCACCACCTCCACCAGCAATGTATGCACCAGAATAATTAATAATAGTAACACCAGATGACTGCACACGAATTGCAGGTCCACCTGCTAAACCCGCAAAGCTATCTCTATTACCACCTGTGCCACCTTTACCTATGATCTTTCCATAGTTCTTAATCGTACATGGAATATTAACGATTAGGGCAGCTACAGATGTACTATCTGACCAAACCCATAAGTTGCTTGGTATGACAAGAATACCACCAGAGCTTACGAAGCTGGATGCTGTTATTTGCTGACGCTGCGCTTGACCGTTTACATTTCCTGCAGAGGTGAGTGTTACTTCCGCTAATGCACCGTAAAAGTTTGACAAGCTTATAGTGCCAGATGTAGGTACGTTTGTATTATTACTAGTTGTAAGCCCACCATTACGGTAGTACTCACTTAAAGAGTGAGGAGTACTGCCACCAAATTCACTTGCAACATTAGCGAGACTTATAGCGCCTGATGATTGTAATGCCATTACTAGCCTTTCTTAAGCTCTTCTACTTCCGCACGTAACTCTTTTACAGCTTCAATAAGAACACCTACTAAGTTACCATATGCAACAGATAGATACTCATCATCTTGCATTACAACCTCTGGCATGACTTCTTGCATCTCTTGTGCAATAACACCTGTGCTACGTTGTCCGTCTTTATCAAATGTAACACCACGCATTGCTGAAACTTTATCTAAAGCCCCATCAATAGTTTCGATGTTATCCTTAAGTCTAGCGTCTGAGTAGGCAGTAACGTTACCAGAGGCAGTGAAGTTCCCATTGTCATCGCAGTAGGCTCCCCAGTTACCAGCTTGGGTTAAAAAACCTATATAGTTAGAGTCACAATGAATAGTACGGTTTCCATTATTAGTATCCACCATTACAATATTAGATGATCCAGTATTACCTACAGTAAGAGTTGAACCTACACTAAAGTTTTGAGCAGTAGAACCTGCCTTGTAAGCAAACCTGCTATTCGCCTCAGACTCAGTGAAGTAACGGCCATCGTGAGTATGACTATCATTAGCTACAGTTACAGAAAGACTAGCGTTACCTAAGTTAGTAAAAGTAGCAGAACCAGAAGCATCCCCCGTTAAGGTAAGGGTAGGATCTGCAGTAGCTGTTGTAGCAATACTTACATTACCTAAGTTTGTCATGGTTGCAGAACCAGTAACTGCACCTGTTAAAGAAATAGTAGGGTCATTTACATTGAAGTCTAATGTACCATCACCATCTTGATATGTAACAGATATACCTGATTCCGTGTTGCCAGTTACCATACCACCTACAAGATCTTGAATACGTTCAGCTTGTAGCGACACTGCACCAGAAGATACAGAAAAGTCTGTGCTATTAAAGGATGCTATACCCTTATTAGAAGTGCTTGCATTCTCACCTGAAACAGACCCATTTGAAATATCAATACCTTCACCAGCACTAAAGTGCGCTCTTACTTGAGCAGCGCTAGGGCCAGTGTAGGTAATAACACCAGAAGTATTATTGTAAGACAGGCTACCATCACCACCCACATCAGTTGCAGATATAGCGGCCCTTGCTCTCGCAGTAGTATGGTACAGATTACTAGAGCCTTCAGCTATTGTATCTGTGTTACCCTGTGTAAAGCTAACTACACCTGTAGTACTGTTATAGTTTATACTACCAGTTGCAGATATTGCATTTCTAACTCGTGCAGTAGTATGGTATAGATTATTAGAACCTTCCGTTATATCATCTGTATCGTGGTTACTAACATCAGAAACTTGACCAGTAATGTTTCCAGTTAAGTTACCTGTAACATTACCTGATACACCACCAGAAGCGGTAATCAATCCAGTAACACCTAGAGTGCCACCTACTGTAACATTGTTTGTAATTGTTGCAGCATCTGTAACAGTAGTACCATCTATATATGCATCTTTAAATCTAGTAGTATTAGATCCTAAGTCTAATGTGTTTGCAGTCTTAGGTAAAACTTGAGAGCCTGATATAATAAGGTCTTGGCTTGGGCCTATTTTAGTAATAGCTGCGCCTTCTCCTGAACTACCATCATGCTTATGTCCTGTAGAAGCATTGAACCCTGCTTCAATAGCATTGTACTCTGCATCAAAGTCATCAGCATCAATAACTTGCCCATTAGCAATGTTGTTTGCTGTATCCTGTCTTGTATAACCTGCCATGTTGTTTCCTTATTGTCTATCTTCTTGACTGTATTCTAGTAATGCAGTATCTAAAGTAAAAGTAGGGTTAGTAGAAAAATCTTCAAATCGTATTGCTACAGTTTTTCCAGATCCAATAATGTTAGTATTATATACTTTGTCAAGCTCACCACCGTAAGTAGAATTATTAAATACAGAGTTAGACGCGCCAAAGAAAAACACAGAACTACCTGTACTAGATATTTGTTGAGTAGCAGGCTGTACTATTTTAGTATCTGTAGCAGAAGCAAAGTCATACTTAACATTTAAATCTAATGTCATGCTTGCTGAAGGATCTGCATATAAAGTCATCTTATAAAAAGTCTTACGTACTTGAGGGTCTGTAACAGGCATAAACGGAGACTCATAAATAGCTTCTATAGGAAGTCCATTAAAGTCAGCACCAGTTTCCATTACATATACATAACCATCATCATTTCCAAAGGCTAATGTCTCAGCAGTCCCTGAGTATCTACTGTCTGCAATAAAAGCTTTTATCCCCTTTGTAGTAGACCAAGCTAAACCACCAGCACCTTGAGAAATAAACTTAGTTGCGATTAAACCTTTTGCAGCCTCTACCTGCTCAGATTGAACATACGAAAAAATACGATACTGAGATTTTTCTTTTAGGACAACGGAGCAGAATAAAGGAGATTGGCTTAAAAATAAAGTAGCATCTTTTGCTATGGAGTCTGACGCAACATCTAATCCAAAGTCACCAATACGGTCTGTAGCACTTAACAATCTAATTCCATCAGGGGAGAGATACATAATATCACCACCAACTTCTTGGATAGTATCACCATTAATACATCCAATACGGTCTGTAATAGGGGATACTTGAAAGTCAGCAGCACTGCTGCCTGTAAGTTTTTTTATTGTGTCACTAGTAAATATAATAAGTTGTTCACGAAAGACTGCAAGTCCAGTTATATTGTTTGCTACATTTATAGATCCTGCACCATTAGCTACGTTAAAATCGCTTACACTAAAAGGTGCAGTAAAAAAGATAGTATTACCTTTAGCGTAGAATGCTGTGTTTTTAAATATTGCAACATGCTCTGCACCTAAAGGATCACTAGTTCCAATATCAAAAGGATCGCCACTGCTGTCATTTTTAAAAAAATCAAGAGAGTTTCCTGACGTACTGTAAACAGCAGGAAAGTTAACCCCATCTACAAATACAACTTTATCTACACCGTCTAAATTATACAATACAGATTTAGCTTTACCACCACCTGTACCTGCACTAGTACCTATACTAGACCAAGAATTACCAGTACTGTAGTAATACTGAGTTAAGTTACTAGAGTTTTTACGTGCTGCAACAATACGACCAGAGCTAATAACTTTAAGTGCGAGTAATGACCCGCTGCCTGCGACTTGACTTGTACTGTACTTAGAGTAGCCACGTATTTTAGAGTAGCCACCCTCTTTGTTTACTTCAAAGTTTTGTAGTATGGTAGCAGAACCTACAGCATTAGAACCCTGTTGCAAGGGAGTAAGATTAGAGATAAGACCACCTCTAAACTCAATAGGAAATGTCTGCCATTGTGTCGCCATTAAAAGTGTACTCTCATGTCTCGTAAATATTCTGTACGGTTTATATTAATACTACGTAATTGTTTAATGCCCTGTGTAAATTTCTGCATAGCTAATTGTGCAGCCTGCATGTCACCTCTAAATTGATACGTGTAGTACATAGCACCATCTATAATAACGTAACGATATTGTTCAGGAAGATTAGGAACGTCAGAATGTAATTCTAAATCAAAACCTAACGCATAGTACTCATAGACTAATTCATACGCCTTGTCAGGTGCAGGTACTACTATTAACTCTCTACTAGGAGCACGTACAATGTATCGTGGTGTACCCTTATTACTAGAGTTATATTCAGAATCAACGTGTTTGTCAAGGTATTCTTCATAACTAAGCACTTTAAGTTTAATAGTACTAGTAGGTAATGTATCATCACGCTTAATTCTAAATGTATTTAAGTTAATTGTTTTAGCATCATAAGGATAACTATAACGAGACTCACCTACAGATAGCACTTCTGTTTCCTCTACGTGATTCCAAGGCCACTCATATTCTTCTTGTTGTATATGCCGTATCGAAGAATTGACAGCATCCTTAGCAAAGCTATAGAAACCTGTAGTAGTTGCAAAGTTATCAGATGTTAACTCTACTTCATTGAGCCTACGATTTACATCATTAACTAGACTAAGATAATTATATAACATTCTACTTCTCCCTCACACGTAAGAACACAGAACGTTCATATTGTAGACCACCAACTGTAGTTACTTTACATGTAACTTTATATCGTTTATTGTTTGTACCTATACCTAATCTAATAGTAGCTACGGTATTTGTATATGTACCCTGTACAAATTGTAATCCATCTACTACAGCAGCAGAAGTTACTTGTGTCTTAGTACCATCTGCATCATCAATAAACCATGTAACCGCAGAAATAGGATCTGTATCTAAAAAACGTGACCAATCTATACTGTAGTCAACAACTTCATCTTTATCTTTATCAGGCCACTTATATGACATAGTTATTCCTTCTTACGCAGCGTATGCAGTTATTTTTTTATCTTGAGCAGATATCACTACAGTTTTACTTTGTTCAGGTTTAATGTAAACTGTATTATCATTATCTGTGCTTCTTAAATATATTACATTTCTATATTCAGGCGGGAACAAAGTAATATTTTCAGTTACAATAATCTCTTGCGGATCATTGAATGATATTTGTAGTCCTGTTGTAGTAGCTAGGGGTACAAATGCAGTCTTGCTAAACTGTACATTCTGACCATCTACTACATAGTTACCTCTATTAACAATCAGACGTATAGTTATGTTAGCATTAACAGTCTGTAAGTCTAGATCGAAAGAACCTTTTGTCGCAACTACATTTAAAGACTTTAAAAGTTCTACTTCTCTACCTACTACAGAGAAGTCAGCTTTAACGGGATCAATATGCCTACCAACATTAAAGGCAGTATCTGGTCCTGTAAGATCAAAAGACCCACTCTCAGCAGCTAAGTTTAATGGACGTAGTGCAGCCTCTTGTCCTGATAAGGCATAGGTGCCTGTTACAGGTGCAACAAACGTTCCATAGTTAAATACAGTGTCTTGACTAATTAAGGTATTAGTACCATTATCAACACTAAAAGAACGTTCTGAGTTTAGTGTAGCATCTGTTCCACTTAATGTAAACGATCCAGATCCCGCAACAACGTTATTACTTACTAAGTCAACGGACTGCCCAGTAAGAGTAAATACACCAGTACCAGCTATAAGATTGTTTGATACAAACTCAACACTTTGTCCAGTAAGTGTAAATACACCAGTGCCAGCTACTAAGTTGTTAGATACTAAGTCAACAGATTGTCCTACTAAGGAGAACGTACCATGTTGAACAGCAAGGTTAAGTGACCTTAGAGAAACATCCTGACCAGTTAATACGAATACGCCATGAGCAGCATCCATAATATTGGAGCGTTCTAGGATAAACGCTACAGCTTGACCAGTAGATGTAAACGATCCAGAATCAACTGCTATATTTAAGGATCTTAGTGCAGTGTTTTGACCCGTAAAGGTAAACGATCCAGTGTTAGCAGCAAACAACCTGCCAACATTTAATTCAACAGGACGCTCCGTTACACTGAATGAGCCAGAACCTGCAGCTAAGTTTAATGGTCTTAGTGCAGCTTCCTGCCCAGTTAAAGTAAAGCTACCTGAACTTGCTACAAGGTTGTTACTGCCAAGTGCCGCAGCCCGTCCTGTAAAGGTAAAGCTACCTCTGTTAGCACCAATAATAAGATGCTTAAATAGACCTACTGCTCGTCCAGTAAGATTAAATGTACCTCTATCTAAGGAGACATTTAAAGTTTTATTTAACCCAACAGCCTGACCAGTAAATGTAAAGGCACCCTTAGATGCAACTACATTTAATGCTTTAACAAAGTCTACACTTTGACCAGTAAGTGTAAAGTCACCCTTAGATGCAACTACATTTAATACTTTAGTAAGAGTAACAGCTTGACCTGTAAATGTAAAGCCGCCTTGATTGGCATCTCTAACTATGTCAAAGGTAACAGCTTGACCTGTAAGTGTAAACGTACCTTGATTAGCATCCTTAGCTATATCAAAAGTAACAGCCTGACCCGCAAGAGTAAACGCACCACTCGCTGCATCTATTATATAGTCAATAGATGTAACACCACTATCCGCTAGTGGAGCAGATGCGAGTGGGCTGAAGCCTAACATTAGTCTGCCTCTTCAATCGTTAGTGTGCCAGCCTCAACCTGACGCATGATCTCTGCGTAATGGCGATTGGCGGGGTCTAGGGGGACGAACAACTCTTGTCCGTCTATGGTGGCACGGATGGAGGAGTTGGTGCCTTCAAAGGCAAGATACTGCGCCAATGTGATTGTCATTTGTTCCATAGCTTATAACTCCGCATCTAGTTCTATATAGACACCGCTGCCGCAGATGAACTGAAGCACATCACCTTGAGTGGCACTTAAGCCAGACACGGTTTTGTATAAAAGAACAGACTTTGAGGATATTTGATCCGTTGTAGGAGACGTAAACAACACATTTCCACCTCCAGACTTATAAACACGGATAGACCCCGTTGTTGAAATTGTTGGGCCCGTCCTCTTTTCAGTGTAGCCCTGAACCCACCTTACTTCGTTTGGTGCCCATGCCATACCCAGCGGTAGATAGGGGCTTGATCCAGAACCGACCCTTTCATAATACCTTTGACAACTCTGAAGCTGATCAAAATACGACCTATGCTCAAAGGGGGTGGCTGTGTCACCTACTTCTAGTTGGACGCCTGTGATTTGCCATGTGGCATTTGTTGTCCCAATAATATCAGCAGTATGGTTGGGCAAAAAGTTAGCGCCTACGTAACCCGCCCAAGCACCGTCCGTTCCTGTTGTGTAGTTAGACCCTGCGGATAAGCCCCAATACAGATCAATACCCCTTCCGTTGTCGTTGGCAATCGTACCAGTTAAATCTCCATCAACCACAATTACTTTCTTTTCCCAAGTGTTTGCGGTGATTACAGTGTAAGTCTTTGGGAATATACGTTGTGCATCATGCCTAAAAATTGAAACGGTGTATGTACCCGTAACGGAAGACTTTACCCAGAAAGATAGTGTTATACTCTTAGCATAAGATGTACCAAAACTAAGCTGCTGTAAGTTTTGAGCCTCTATCCCTTGATGGACATAATAGTAATCAACTGCAGCAACAGTCTCAGATGTTCCTACTGAAACTTTGTAACTATTGGAAAAGCCTTGTGGCCCTGTAGAGTCTTGTGATTGTGTGACAACAGCAGCCACCATAGTTCCATCAGACGTTGCCTTAAACCTGTCTACTGTTGCAAAACCTTGGGTTGTGGTACTCGTCCCACGCTGCGCCACCTGCATGGCACCATTGATAATCAGGTTGCGGTTCGACAAGGCACCATCATCGAAGGCGTTACCTAAATCTGCTAATCCTCGTGCCTTGCTGCTCATAAACTAATACCTCACGGTTTTGTAGGCCAAGTCACATCATCTAGTGATGTCGCACTTGCAGTTATATCTCTGAGCGCCTGACGGTACGCTGTCTGCTCTGCTGTCATTGTACGATCTGAGCCAGCCCACCAGTCTGTAGCTGCAATCAGACGGTCACGCTCTGCTCTAAGCAGCTTCATAGGTTCTGCTGCAATGAGTTCGTCACGCTTGGCTACTACTGCTGCCCAAGTTGTACCCCAATCTGCGGGGTTTGTGCTTTCGATAGCTGAACCGTTGGCGTCTGCGCCTGTGACCTTGGCAAACATAGTGCCAAACTCTGCTTCTGTTGTTGGTTCACCACGGAGTACCCACTCTGTGACGTTAAGTTCTGTTAATGCTGTTGCGATTGTTGTCATTTTATTGGCCTCCTTTAGCCAGCGATTTCTGTAAGAGTTAATGCGTAAGAGGCGTTTACATGTACCAAACGCATAAGATTACCATCACCTTGGTAATAGGGTTCAAACATTAAACTATTAGTATTTGTAGCTGTGTACTTCCCGTTAAAAGCCCAAGGGTGATAATCAGAGTTAGAGTCTTGATAACCTAACTGGTACTGCCCTGCGCTTCCCATAATCGAACCGTTAACGTACATTCTGCCTTTAATGTACGCAGAGCTTTGTGCGTGAACCATAGAAATACTAAAACTTACAAGTATGAGACTTCCTGCTTGCTTAGGTGTTATAGAAGCCTGAATACCAGACGCCACAAGACTAGTGCTAGAAGCTGCGATGAAGGAACTATTTTCATTATACGTTTGAACCACTTGCAAAACGCTACCAGTAGTATTGATCCCAAGATCACCCGCAGTAGGTACACCACCCGCCGCATTCTGGATTTGATCGACTTTGATTGTGCTGGTCATTGTGCGATTTCCGTCATTCTGTAGGTACTGTTACAACTATACCCCGTTGGGTAAGGGTAGTTGAGAAACATATGAGGGCCAGTAGTGTATATCTTCACTGTGTATGTGTTCGTGCCAGAAGTAACATTTGTATCTGTACCTCGTATCATAGTGGGGGCTGTTCTCCATCCACCGTTGCCAGTGGTGTTGTGTCTCGTATGACCCAACTCAGTAGAGCCTTTGAAAATAGCATAAGTGACGCTGCCGTTAGTCTCCATCAAACCCGCAGGATCACACTCAACAATAATATGTGAGCCCGCCGTGCAGTTATTTATAGAAAAAGAAAAGGTATCAACGTAAGCGAGAGTGGTCGCGGAATTGTAATACGTGTCATTTTCACCCACCACATCTTGTATGACAGACCCCGCCAATGGCTTTAAGTTAGGTATCTCTACTTGGCTACCCAAGTTAGGCTGGAGATTATCAACGTAGAGTGTACTCATGGTGCGATCTCCTGTAGGGTAATGGAGTTGGTTGCTGCACCGCCGCCATCTTGGTATAAGTACATCACGGTATTGCTACCAGTATTATTGCCTTGTATCTTGTAAGTTAGAGTAGTCCCAGCAGATGCACTTGGAATGTCAATATGATCAACTATAAAGTTAGACATCGTCGAGCTAGAGGCGTAGAACGCGTATCGATCCCCATCTATAATCGTAGAATCTCTGAAAAGCCTGACGCTGCCACGAAGTTCACTTGAACCGTTGTACCCAATCAACCCTACCATCACCCTTACCTTGGAGTTAGCAACAGTGGTTGTAATAGACTTAGACATAAGATCCACGTAAGTACTTGTGGTGACATCTACACGAGAAGAAGAATTGGAGCCTGTAGCCCCTGCTCGCAAGTACTGCACCGTCTGAATAATCTGCCCAGAACTAGGGATAAATGTGTGTCCACTTGGTATGATCACTTTGTTCGCATTGGCCCCGCTAGTGGGCCCCTGCAAGTTCTGTACTGTTAATGTTCCTACCATCTATACCACCGTTAAGTTGCCGTTGACGGTGAGCGTCACACCAGTGGCTAGGGTAAGAGGCCCAGCGCATGAGGCATTCTCATCTGCGTCTATCGTTGTATTTGTATTGAGGGTTTGCTCATTGATACGAAAGATATCACCAGCCCTAGAGCCAACCGTACCGTTGTCGCCCTTGAACATGCCACCACCTGAAACGTTAGCTACTTCAAACGTAGTATAGGCAACAACCTCTAGAATGTCTCCTGCTGAAGCTGGGGATGTAAGCACAACCTCTGAACCATTAGCTGCTGTATAGTCATCTCCATTATTTAGAAAGATACCATTTAAGTACACATCTAAAAATTGTGGAGTATAACCGCCTGTACCAAAAGTTGTTTGACCTGCATTGCAATTAAAGCTGTCTCTTGTTTGCGTAGCCTGTGGTACTGGCTGTGTGCCTATATAGCCTGACATTAAAGTGTCTCCTGCGCCTCAAGATGCGCTGCATATGCATCCTTAACAGCCTGTGTGTGTACTGCATTACAGATAGCTTGAACCTCTACACTCTCGCCTGTGATGTCTGCGTCTGGTGCAACGACATGGCGTGAAAAGCTGCGGCTGATCTCTGCGTCACCATCAAAGATAACACGGGCTGTGCGCACCTGAATGTGTTTGTATGACCCTATGATCTCGATTTTATCCTGCTCTGTGCGTTCTGTTAGCATTTTTATCTCCTATGCTTGGACTGACTGCCCTGTGATCCAACAGGGGTGGTTATGATGCTGCTGAATATGTAACCATTCCAAACAAAGTAGCATTAACAGGAAGCATTGAATGTGTTACGTCAGAATGGCTGGTATTTGTCATGTAAAGAAGTCTTGCAGTAGTAGTATTTTGTTCAACGTATGGCTGAATACTACCAGCGCCAGTGGGTAAATTCATATAGGAATTACCTTGAACACAGCCGTGGAAATAGCTTAAATTTCCAGAGGCAGTAATTGGAAGATTAGCTAGCCTTATATCCCCTGTTCCAGAATTTAAATTGCTAGTTGTAGTTCTGAACCAAGCATGAACTAGCCTTCCAATCTTAACGTACTGGCCTTGCTGCTGAGACATAGTTGCGGATGTTCCTCCATAAGTAATGACTGGCAACCAATAGCCTTCCTCATATTCCTCTAGCTTATTTGCGTTACCTGTCCCGCCCAGATAGGCACCGCCTGAAAGGTAGAGGTCAGTAAAACGACCATTTGCATCACCAAGACTAATAAAATCTCCTCTAATGTTATTTGATGAGGGATCAAATGGATAAATAGAATCATTAGTAGCAGAAAATTGAAGACCTGTATCGCCTGTACCTATATTTAGTCCACTAGCTAATGTCCCAATACTCCCCACAGAACTTCCTGATTTCTGCACATCAATAATTGTTCCGTCTGAGGTAGCACGATCCACCGTCAAAACAGTTGAGCCATCAGCATCTATAGTAACTGCATTACTAAACGTACCACCCGTACTTGCAGGAACTACATCTCCTACAGTAAATCCACTATAAGACACAACAACAACTTGGTCATCTGCTAAAGCGCCTACTGTAAGTGTAAGGCTAGTACCATTAGTAGCTGTATAGTCTGTACCATCTACAAGACGCACACCATTCTGAAATACGTGAACCCTGTTAGGTGAATACGTTAAGCCTGTAAAAGAAGTCTGTCCAGCCGTAGCCGTAATAACTTTCTTATTCTCTACACCAGAGTTAATTACTGATGCTTTAGACCCAATATATCCAGCCATTTAAGGTGCCTCCAGTGCCTCTGCTTCAGCCTGCACTTGTGCTGCTGTCTTAGCCCAGCCTCGTGTAAAGGCATCAGCTACAATAAGCTCACGTGTCGCTGGGATTTGTACGCCTTCGTCTAATGCACGATTGGTGTACATCTGAACGATCTCGTCATTGGCTATTCTCGCACGTTCAGTGACTGCGTTTTCAGCCCAGTCTTGTGGAGATAATGCAGCGTACTCTAAGCCTTTAAACTGAGTGTCTGTTAGTGTGATTGTAATGCTTGGCATTGTTGCCTCCTGTTATCCAATTAAAAAAGCGCTAAAAGTTGTATGGCCCTGATAATAGTAAACCTGTTGATTATTTCTTGCGCCAAAGTGTATATAATCATTTGCGTTGAGGTGAATTAAACCAGAAATCCCTCCGCTTGTGGCACTAACGCTATTTGGCAAGTACAAAAATGCTACGTCAGTCACGGTAAAATCACTGCCGTTTTTCTTTAAGGTAAGTGTTCCAGTTGATTGAGTGTAAGAAATAAAACTAACAAAATACTTGCCAGTGACAGGTGCTGTAAATCTTCCAGTGCTCGTGCTGTAATGACTGCCAACATTAAAAGTAGCGGTGTCTAGAACTATCGTTGCACCGCTTGCAGTTGTTTGAAAGCCTTGATTGCCAGATGCGAAAAAAGAGGGCTGATACGGCTTAGTGACACGGCCAGCGGAATCGATGCGCATACGTTCTGTAAGGCCGCCGCCAGAGTTGTCTTTAGTTAAAAACTGCAAACTACCTTGATGGTACGCAGCCCCAGTTCTTTGTCCGTATATCGCAGCGGTAGTAATGTCATTAACACCATCAACAACAAAGTTAATCCCAGTGCCTGCGGAAGCTCCAATGTTGTCATTCTTCAGAGTTAGGGTGTCGATAACACTATCTGCTGAACCTCCAACTACATCAAGGCTAGTGTCGGGGTCTGACTCACCAATCCCAATCTTGCCAGAGTTTACAGTAATTGTATCTGCAACCTGTGCTAACTCTGTTTGCTTACTCATTAGGTTTGCTCCAGTACACTGACAATTACATCTGCTGAACTAGCTGTATCGCTGGTAACAATTACTGTATCAGTTGCTTCTAGAATGATCTTACCATCAAGAACACCTAAAGCTGAGTTAGCTGGAAGCGGTGCACCCTTCACTAGGTAAACCCCAGCCACCTGAACATCAACTGAAATTTGACCAGTAGTTCTGTTAGCTAAGTTACATCCCATCATAATCGCAGTTGTAGCAGAAGGCACAGTATAAGTAGTTGTGGCCCCAGTTCCTACGGACGCAGATGTATAATTTTTAAACGTGTTTGCCATAATGTTATCCTAATGCAATACTGAGATCAAAAAGATTATCAGCGTCTTCAACAGTAAACCCAACAAAAACAACTGCTGACCCACTTAGATTAATTGCATTGTTACTGTTACTGCTCTCAATAACATTGCGGGTTAAAGTAGTTCCAGAAGAAGTGTATACCCCTGTACCTATTTCAAAATTATTATTCTCATCTTCCAGAACATAGCGTACAACATCACCGTTAGATACACCAGCGGCTGCGAAGGTTTGATAGCCATCCTCCGCAGCGCCTAATGTAATGGTGCCTGTACCAGTTGTGCTGGTTGCTACTTTTGCTCTGTTGACAAGAGTTACCATTAAAGACTATCCCTTATGAAATCTGAAGGACGCCGTTTGTCTCGTCAAAGTTAATGGTGAATGTATCACCTGAGTTTAACGTCAATGCTGAACCGTAGTCAAAGTAACATACTAAAGGATCACTAGCAACAGTGTCATCATAGATAACTACATAACGAAACGGACCTACTGTACCTGATGCTGTCATAGTCTTATCAGCAAATTTTAATTTGTAAGTACCACTCGACTGAGCAGAGGATGTTGTAGTTAAAGTTACACTGTCTAGGTTAGACGGTGATCCTGATGCGGCTGAAATGTTAGACAGCACTGTGTTTCCAGCACTAGGTGCTGAGTTAGTTAGTTGCACTTTAAAAGTGTCAGAACCAAGGTTAGCAGCTTCAACTGCAGTCTCAATCCAAGAATTAAATTTATTAAACGTAGCCATTTCTTTACTCCTTATGTGATACGAATTATGGCATTAGATGCATCTGCTGTAGGGAATGAGATTATAAAATCATCAGCTACAGAAAATTTAGTACCGCCAAAATCTATGACAGCAATAGCCTTACCTGATTTAGATGCGTTATATATTAAGCACCCATCAGCAGAAACAGTTACAGATGACCATGTAGTATTGTCATAATCCACTATAGCGGTAGAGCCACTTAAAGAAATAGAGGGGTTAGCAAGAGTATTACCACCTGCAACATAACCTACTCCTAAAGCTTCGTCTGAATTATCTGTAACGTCTGAGTAGTTAGTAGTGTTTGCATTATAAGTTCCCGTAGGTGACGTTTTTAACAATGCAATTTTTATTGAGTCAGTATCTAAATCATGGATACCACCCAGCAGTTCTTGTTTAAATGTGTTGCATACTGCTGTGGTAATAGACATTAGTAGATCCTAAATTTAAGCACAAAGGGGCCAGCATATAGCCAGCCCCAATGCTAATAGCTTATCAAGCGATATTGTATTTCGCTGTTACCAAACCTTCTGGGCGCAAGATTTTGCGACCGTAAAGGTGCATACCACGAACAATATCTGCGAATGAGTCTGGGTCACGATAAGTCTCAGTTTTGTTGATCTGCTCTGCAGATGCAACGGCTGAGTCGTGTCCAGCACAAATCACACCAAAGTTAGTGTTCTGGTTTGCTGAACCTGAAGTTCCTGCACCAGTACCAACTGCTGGCAAGTTTGATGTCACATAGACACGGAAGCCATGGAAGTTATTCAGAACCAAACCGTTCTGCAACCCTGAACCACCAAAGTCTGCGTTCAACAAACGTGAGTCTTCATCGCGCATGACTTCCATCATTACGGGATCAATGACCAACCAGCGACCCTGTGAGTCAACCTGTTGTTGATCCAACAAACGTGCCATACGTGATACGATCATCGCAGGAGACACAGTTGCTGTTGGCAATGCTGTAGCACCAGGAAGACGTGCAGCTACTGGAATTGAATGATCTCCAGCAGAAGTAGTAGTGATGTTACCAAAGTCACCTTTTTTCAGCTTGTTAGCTGCGAGCAATTCGTCGTTACCAGCCGCTGAGTTAGCTTTGGTTCCGTTAACAACGTTGTTTACGGTATCCGCAGATTCATCTTCTAAGATGTTACCAGTTGCACCAGCAGCAGGAGTCTGCTTATAACCAGCCATATAGCCTAGTACATCTTTGTCAAACTGGTCAGCCAAACGATAGGCTGCACGATCTGACGCAAGACTTTGGAAGTTGACATGGGAATGAGCATCCTCAATGTCATCGACCTTGAAGGCAAAATAATTGGCTTTGTCGATATTAAGACTAAAGTCAGAGTCAATCAAATCTTGTGCGGCAACAGTTGTACCACGCAGATAAGGCTTAACTTCTACTTCAGGCTCTTTAACGATTTTCACGCTATCGCCCATATTGGCAATCTCGCCAAAATAGTCGTTGTTAGTAATTGCTTCACAGATAGCAGACTTGCGGAATGCAAGTTGTACCTGTTTGCTGTAGATTACTGGTGACCAAACCCCATTGGGAAGGTTGCCGTATCCACTCGCTGATCCAAATGCCATTGTTTATTCCTTTCGCATTATTGGTTCCAAGATACAAACTAAAACAATTTCAAGTTTAGAGGCTAATATAGTGGGTGCATTGTTTACAAGAATGGCCGTTCTTATATGCAATGGGCCAATAGTGATTAGGTAGTTCCGTAAGAGTATTGCTGTTTGTGAATAGTAAAGTTTAATTTAGTATAGAGTAGGTTGCTATTTAATAGGGCTACCCTACACTAAAGGATTGTACATATAGTTATACCATAGTTTTTCTACATGTCAATAGCTTAACGAGCATTTCCTGAAATATCATAGATAAATTTACCAGTACGGATAGATTCCATAATATCATCAGCATACTTCTCGTATTCTTGTGGAGACATTTTATTTACCTGAGATTCCTTTAGGTAGTTACTTGTCTCATCTGTTTCAGGGCGAGTACGTGTAGATTTAGTTCCTACTGATTTCGCCGCATCTTTGTCGTTAGTTTTCTTTGCAGTCTTTGCAATGCCTTTATCACTCTTGTATAAGTCGATAGCACGAGATGCTGAACGAGCATCTTCAGTGTTTTCATACAAAGCGTCTTGCACCCACTTAGGTTGTTCTTCAGCCCACTCATGGAAGTCATCGCTGTTACGTATTTCACCAAAGTCAGGATGTATACGCATAAGTTCCGCTTCAGCCTTTTCACGAGTAGCTTCATATCGCATCTCATCAATAGCTTTAACACGATCTTCTAAATCCTTAGATTGCTCTCTTGCCTTTTTAATCGCAATAGTTTCTACGATAGCTGCTACATCAGGATACTCTGCTGCCCACTTATCTAAGTCTTCATCACTAGTAGGTAGTTTAATTCCTTGTGCCGCAGATTCGCTAAGTTGTTCTTCTAGTTTTTTAATACGATCTTCATACCCACGTTCTTTTTCTTGGGTGTGTCTGCGTAAATCACCATAGCGTTTTTTAAAACTACGCTCTTCACCTGTCTCAGGTACTTGTTCTTCTTTTTGAACTTCTTGTTCTTTTACAGACTCATCTTGTTCGTCTATTAGTTTTTGTAGTTCTTCTTCTTCTAGCTTTCGTTTATCTTCGTTTGAATACTTTCGATTTGCAAATGCTACTTTTTTTGGCGTTTCCATTTCGCCAGCCATTATTGTATCGTTCATTTATTTACTTTCTTTTCTGGGGCCACCGTAGCCTAGTGTTGTTGTTAGGGGGATGAGTAGCCAGACAAATATAACAGATTACTTACGTGCTGCTAAACCACGTTTCTTTTTAGGCATACCACCTTTTGCTAATCCTGATATGCCGTATGCTTTATCTAACTCTGCGCCACCTGTTTTTTGAGTAGGCGATAAGTTAGCAGTTTTTGTTTTAGCTTCTTTGGTTGCTTTCTTTGCAGCTTTACTTGCAACTTCTGCTGCAGATGGACCACTGTCACGATCTGATCTATCATCCCTATCACTACTAGAAGTAGTAGTAACAGGAGCAGTTACTTTAGGTGATCTACCACCATCCGTACCTGATACAGGTGTCTGTGATCCTGCGCGTCTTGTTGGCTTACTTGACTGGCTTGTTTCATTTAATACAGTTCCAGTTAATCCTGTTTCAGGTATAGCACTCTTATTTATAACTGCATTTTTAACTTTATCCATTAGACCCAAACTAGCCATTTTAGATTGTTGTGCAATTAGTTCTTTCCCTTTATTTATAAGATCACTCTCATAACCTGCTCTAGTTTGTTTATCTATATCACCTACATTTGTTTGTAAATCAGTTGGGGTAGGTACTACAGTAGGAGGTTGCATTGCTATTTGTCTTAATGTTGTCAAAGGAGTACCTTGATCTGTAGCTACTCTTGCAGAAGAAGAAACATCAGTAGGTAGCGGAGATTGTTGTCTAAAATCTGTAGGTAACATGGTTTGTGGACCCGCAGGTTCTTGCTGAATAGCAGGTATTTCTTGTAATACTTTTTCTACAGCAGCAGAACCTTCTTCACCTGTAACTGGAACTTTTTCTTCTTTAGGTATTCCTAGAGCTTCTTTTTCTTCTACAGACATATAATCTTCAATAGAAAGTTCAAAAGGAGTTTGCTCTGAGGTTGCAGTTAAGCTTGGTGATAAAGGAATAGCACTACTATCTACAGGTGTAACATCTTTAGGTGGCGTTTCCACTTCATTTAATTTAGTTGCAGTATTTGTAACAGCAGCTTGTTGCTCTCCTGTTAAGCCTAAAGATTCAGCTATTGATCCTATAACTGCACCAATAATGCTAGTACGTTCTTTTTTGCCTAATAGTTTTTCTTTAGCACTACGTAATGCTGCTACTTGTCCAGGTACTGTAGTTTTCTTTGCCTGTTCTATGCGAGCATCTATATTTTTTAACGCTTCTTTTTTATTATATTTATTAGCAGCATATGCTAAACCACCTAGTAATGGACCGCCTAAAACACCAGCTACACCTGCTACAATATTTGGTGTAGCACCACTAATAGTTTCTATTTCTTTAATATACATATCTAATGGAGCATTTGCCCATCCACCTGCTTCAACAAATGGATTCTTAGGTGCAGGTTGATCTGGACTACTACCATCACCACCCTGACGTGCTACAGGTTGAGGTGTGATTTCCTGTCCTGTAAATAATACATAACCATCAGGTATTGTGTCAAGTGGATTATCGCCTTGGAACCTAATATTTATTTTATTGCCCGCTGCATTAACGTATACTTTAGTTTCAACAGGTACGTCAGCAGGTGACACAGGCCACTGAAGACCACCAACAGCAAAGTTATTTTCATCACTATCTTCTTCACCTTCTACAATAATTAAGTCAGCCATACCAAAGGGTAAGTCATCAGGCATAGTAGCTTCATCAGAGTTACCCATCTGACCCATAGCTTCCATTTCTTTTAAGCCCATCTTAGCCATTTGGCGCATTTGCATAAGCTTTTCAAGACCTAAGTACCTGACTACATCTGCAGGAAAAATAAACTCACCTTCGCTAATGTTAGCTGGAATATCATCACGAACTTCTTTACGTGTACTTCCAGACGGAACTTCGTTACCAGATACTTCATCTACCATACCGCCTTCATCTTTTAGCCCACCTTCTTCAAAGAAGCTCATTTGATCTTTCATTTTAAAACCTCATCCTTTAATAGTTTTAATCTACGTAATTGATTTATTGCACCCTGCGCTCTGTGTACAATAGTGATGCTATCTGTCTGTTCCATTATTCTGTGTTGCTCAGATATAAGATAATCAAAGTATTCCTCTAACGCATTAGCCTGTTGGGGGTTGCCCAGCGTTGGCTTGAGGCGGTTGAGCAGTTGGTCCTTGTTCATTTCCACTGAATCCTTGTTCTTGAGGTGTAGGTACTTGACCTGTTCCTATGTTACCACCCCCTGCTCCTGTAGGATCTAAAGGGTTGGCTCCCTGTTGTTCTTGCTCTTGGGCTGGGGCTGCAAAGCCTTTCATAAGCTCTGCTTGTATTGCTGCCTCATCCATATTGTTAGTTACTTTATCTGGGTCTAGCTCCATTGACTTGGCTATCTCCCTGATAATATATTGAAACTTAGCATACGGTGCCAAGGAAGGCTGTGATGCTACTTGTAAAAACTGCATCAAACGTTGACTACGTACTTCGTTAGCCATAAGGCTTTCTGTACCACGAGCCTTAACTTCTAAGTCACCTCGCAACTCAGGGTCGTAACTAAACTGCATATTAAAACTAAACAAGCCTTCACCTAAAGGACGTAGCAAGTAGTCATCAATGTTTTTAATTACTGTTTTTATACCGCCCTGTGCGGCACCCATAAGCATAGAAATGCCAGAAGCAGTACGGCCCACGCCACTGACCCCTGTTTGACCATGAGCGAAAGATGGAAATCCAGTTGACTCATCTGCTAATACCCTTGCTTTATCAAATAGCTGCAGGTTTTCTCCTGCAACATTAGGGAACTTAGTTCCAAATACTGCTTGTCCTGGGGCACCACCTTGGCGTCTAAACACCTTCCCAGGGTACACTGATAAGTCTTGTCCTGGGACTAAGTTAGTTTCATCTACTTCAATCAATAGGTTACCAGATAATACAGCATTGTCAACTGCCATTCTCATAAAGCCATTCATTAAAGTTTGAGTATCGTCCATATTTTCAGCTAGACCTACACCAAAAAAACCATAAGGATTTAATTCATACGGAGAGGCGTGGTACGGAATCTTAGCAGGTTTGAAAGGATTAAGTACCATACGCAGTAGTTTACCATTACATATCCAAACGTTTGCTTGTAACTCATCAAAGCCAGATAGTTCGTTAGGAATATCTACGCCCTGTTCTTCTAGTAGCTCTACGTCTACCATACCCCAATACTCTAATACTTCAAAGCGATCAATACCATGTTCAGGTGCAAAGTCAGCTAAGTCATGCTCCCAATCTTTTCGTGTATAATCTTCACCATAACCAATAGCTTCATCAATTAAAGATGATCTAAAGTATGGACGCTTTTTAAGAGCACGTAGTTGTGTGCGAGATAGTTTGTGGCGCTCAATAACATACTGAGCTTCATCCATATTACTTGCATCTGGATCTGGATAAAAGTTCCACACAGATACGTGAGATACCTGCGGTACTGTTTTAATTGTAGGAGAGTACTCACCCTCTTCATTCCAATTAGCGTATTCTTTATCTACAGCGAATGGACCTTTCATTACACCTGTACCAAACAATGCCATTTCAAATACTGTGCTACGTAAATGTTTACCTGCACTTGACTCGTCTAGTTGGTCATGTATTTTCTTTTGCATTTTTTTAGCTGCAATCATTGCGGGGCTAAATGTAATTGCAGATGGTGTAAGTCCTGTAGTACCTTTTAAATTATCTATTTCTGAAAGTTTATCTTTTAGTGAGCCAAGGCTTTCCATAAGAGTTTTTTCTGTTGCGCCCTTAACCCACTCTTTGCCATCTCCCTTATAACCATAAGGAGATATAACTTCATCCTTAGTATCTTTACGTAGTTGCTCAGGTTCTTTAGGATCAAAGCTAACATCAGCCACAACACCGTCTGGTAACTCAGTAGGATCTACACTTAAAGGAAATCTATTATTAGCAAATAGTACGTCAATCATTTGCCCATAGGCAGCTAGTGTTTTTGTTTTAGTTACCTTAATAAACACACGAGACTTTTCAGCTTCTGTAAATTGAACATCAGAACCATATAGCCCTCTATAGTTTCTGTATGATTTAAGCCAACGTTGTTCGTCCTGCTCACGATAATCTTCAGAACGTTTGTATCTTTCCATAATAAATGGAATTATTTTAGATGCACCAGAGTCTTCAACATCAGAGTTTTCTGTGTCTTCGAGGGCAATCGAATCATCCTCAATAAAAATTTCATCAATATCTGACATATAGTTTCTTTCCTTAATATCCAAATGTTGCGTCTGCTACTTGCATTCCGCTTGCCATAGTAGGCCCACCAAATTCAAAATTAGTAAATCGTGGTCGTGACATAATACCGTATCTTAGAGCGTCATACAAGTGATCTTCTGAGGTTGTGTCAATATCTTCTGGGTTTCTTTTGTCGATGGGAAGGGCTGGAAGTTGTGCAATAAGATTGGTGCAGTTATTAAAGAAAACCATACGAGGCTCTTCTGTGTATTCGTCAACCTGCAATCTCCTGTGCACTTCATTCTTACCAGCTACACGAGAGCCTTTTGATCTATCTGAAGGACGCCAGCGACATCCTTTCATAATCATTTGTTCAGCCAATGACGGGCCAGTATCACCACGCTTGTGCCATAGAGAACTATCCAAAACACCATATCTAATTGAGCCATCTTCAGCCTCTGCATCTAATACCATATCAGCTAAATCTGTAGCTAATACTTTACCTACGTATAGTTCCCTGTATACTACTAGTTGTTCACTAGGAGATACTGCAAACCAAATAACCCCTGACTTACTTCCATATCCGTAGTCACATGCTCTAAACTTAACCCAGTTGTGAGGTATAGCAAAAGGTTCAACTACATGTATCTGTCTATTAAACTCTGTAAAGGCTGCGCCTTCTTTAATATCCCAGTCACCTTCCAGTAGCTGTCTTCTTTGCTGCTCTGGTAAAGACAGAAGCATTGCTTCATAATCACCAGTTTCTGCTAGGTAAGGATTGTCGGAAAGACGGGCAGGTATAAACCTACGTTTGAATAAAGGTTTGCCAGCTTTTGAGTGTCCAGCAGGATAGCGTAATACTTCACTTGTTTCAATATCAGTTGCATCAAAAGATTCCCCAGAGGAGGCGGGATCAATAAACATCTTTTTTACCCAATGATGCCCCCTACCTCCTGGGTTTGTAGTAGCTCTCATGTATACTGGTAAATCACTTGCTGTAGATCTCAAGCGACTTCGCATGTAATTCCAAGCGAATGGGGTAGGCCACTGAGTTAGTTCGTCAAAGCCTATCCAACTAAAGGCAAGACCTTGATAGCGTAGTACGTCATCTTCTTTATCTAAGTAAGACATCCACAGTCTGGCACCAGAGGGTGCAGTCCACTGCATCTTACGTTCTGACCATTTAATCCCAGGCCAGATCTTAGGGTACATTTCTTGAGATTTAAATATAAGTTCCCTTAGTTCTTCTGTAGTATGCCGTAGGAGCAATCCTGAGAAGGCTGGATGCCCCATAAAGCGTAATGGGTCAGCGAGCATGGCATATGACTTACCCCCACCTGCAGAGCCACCATATAGAACCTCACGCTCACCTGCAGCTAAGAAGTCTGTTTGGGGTCCAGCATTAGGTTTAAAGATTACATTATGATCTTCTTCTACCTGCTGGGTAAACTCTTCTAGTATATCAGGCTGCGGATTGGGATTCGCTTTGCGTTTTCGAGGTTGCTCCTGTGCGGCTATTTTCGATTTCTTCCGCTTTGGCGATTGCCTTTTTCGCATAGTCTGCCCATCTGCGTAAGCTGCCAGCTTTGTTTTTTCTTCTTCGTTCATTGTCCAACCGTTTCTTGAGTCCTACGTGCGATATAGTTCTACCTGTGTTTCTGGTCAACCAGTTCGCTACTTCACGATACGAATACTGTTTAAGATATTGTTTCGCTTCCTCAAGCATATCAAGTTCTAAACTAATTGGCAAGAGTATTCCGTCATCTTCTGGATCTAATTCATATCCAAATGGAACTGTTCTTGCTACTCGTGGGATAGGTGTCCACTCATTGTCTTCTTTAAGATCTGTTGGTTGGGGTAGTTTCCATTTACCTAATGGCTTAGTCATCGTCTTCCTGTACTTGTTTAGCTGGCATTAGCATAACACCACCCTTAGCTTCTACCTGCATTTTCTCAGTCTTAACTAAACCAGTACGATCTAGTAGTTCTTTAGCTGCTGCCATCTTGTCACGAATGCCTAACTCAGTTGGATCATACAAAGCACTAACCATAGCCATTGCAGCTTTAGGTACGTTACGTGCTAGATAACTATGCGTAACATCTAGGATCTCTTCCTTAAGACTGTTAGTAATTTCAGTGTTAGTAGTGTTAGGTGAGTATCCTGCCAGCTTCTTAGCCATAGTAACATCGCCACCTGCCTCGTCCATAAGGACAGCAAGAAACTTTTGTTGACGCTCTGTTAGTTCTCGTGCCATACTAGTCCTCTATCATACGGAGTGCTTGCTCCAATGTTTCTTTATTACGGCGTGTCCAACCGCGACCAAATGTCTCAAACGTTTTTAATGACTCATAAAACGATTGACGTTGTGTATATACACTTTCAACAATATCTTTAGCATCTTTATTCATTACAGCTTGTAATGTCATAGGCCCAATAGCGCCATCTGCGGTTGCTCCAACAGCACGTTGAATAGCTTTAGCTGGGCGACCGCTACCAGAATTAACGGCCCAGTCAAAGGCACACCAGTCCACACCGCTAGGAAGATCATCACCTCGTACCCTATCCCAATAATTTTTCTTATAGATAGGAGCTACCTCAATAGATGTAAGCTCACGCATCTCTTCTTCTGTAGATTCTCTACCTATCCACTTATCGTAAACAGCTTTAGTAACACCAAGGTTAGTCATACCCCCTGGATCTTTAGGATGATTTACAAATCCACCTTCATGGTGAAGTAGCATTGATAAACATTTGTTAAAGTTTTTATGCATATTATTTAGGCTTTCTTGGTGGACGCATAGATCCTGCTACTGCAGGTTTTTTAGCTGGACGTTTGTTGGGAATCTTAGCTGCATCTTTAGTCTTAGCTGCGTTAGCTTTAGCTACTTCTTTTTCAATACGAGCTTGTAACTGAGCACGTTTCTTAGCGTCAGTTTCAGCCTTAAGCTTTTTACGCATGTCAGCAATCTTAGCTGCACCCGTTAAACCTGCACCTGCCACACCTACACCAAAGCCAATACGCTGCGCTTTACGTGAGGCACGTTGTCCTCTAGTTGCTTGTTCTACTTGACGTTGACCTGCTTTAGGTTTAGTAGTCATGTCTTTGGCGTGTTTAGCACCTTGCTGCGCTAGTTTCTTACCATATCTCTTAATTGCTGCTGCCATACCTTTACTAGCAATAAACCTAGCTACGGCTGCTGCTCCTGCTACCACTAACGGTGCTACCATTATTTCTTTCCTCCAAAAAACTTACTTACAGAACGAATACCAATACTGGCACTAACGATCCCACCTAATGAATACTGATACCAAGATGGCATAGTTTCGAGTGCAGCAAACCCAGCTTGCACTATAGCATTACCCCAATCACCACAGAACGCTAGAATTAAAGGGATACTAAAAAGTAAAGTTATCCACTCATCTTTCCAGCTATTCTGTGTAGCTTGTATTGCAGCTAGATCCCAATCAATCTCACCTGTAGCTTGTTTAACTTTAATCTCAGCGTTAGCTTTCTGTACAGCTACTTTACCATCTAGGTATGTAGTTGCTAGTCCACCTATTGCCCCTAAGATTTGACCAATCATTTCTCATGCCCTAGCCAAACAGCAAAGGCACCAGTCATAGCACCAGTTACAGTTGCGGTAAGTGCAGTAGCCTGTGATGTCATGTCATTTGAAGATAACGCCATAAACCAAAACAAAACTTCTATATACATCCATGTCATTACTAACATCATTAGTCTTGGCATAATCTTCCAAGCTAACACTCTTTCCATTGCTATAGTCATAAATTATCCTCGTCTGTATCTAGCGGTCTTCTTTGCAATCTCTTTAGGTTGAGCCACAAACTGCTGACCTGCCTTAGTGCCTTGTCGCTTTGCTCTAGTAGTGGCTGCGTACTCACTAGAACTAAGAGCATTGATAGCCTTAGTAGGTAAATAGCGCTCACCAGTTTTAGCGCTAGGCTTCCCACTTTTGGTACGCCACTTTTCCTTAGTCCACTTGTTAAGGCTTTTTTGACTTTTTGCTAGTGCCATGTACTTTCTGTACCTCAAAATTAGCAGACAAGCTTGCACCTTTATGTGGTACAAACTTTCCTGTGTGCTTCATAAGTTTAAAGCCACCATTAGATTGCTTCATCCAATGGTAACCTTTAGGTGCCTCTACTTTCATTTATAACCCCCGCCCGCTTTTTTGTATTCACTTGCAAGGAGTTGGGCTTTACGTGCAGACCATTGACCCGCCTTCCCGCCTTTGGTTCCCCGTTTAATCCGCTCAAACAGACGTTTACGCATAGCAGGCTTAGTATAATTTCCTGCCTCATTAACTTTGGATTTTGCTTTCTTCGCCGTAGATTTTGTTGTAGATTTCGCCACGAGAAATTCCCATATCATGCAGATGTTTATCTGACATATTCTGAAGAACCCAATAGTCTGCTCTGCGCTGTTGATGTTCTTGAATTTTATTAAGTACTTTTTTAAACATGTTCTATCTCCTATATATGTTAAGGTAAGAATTACTTACCCTTATGGAGATAGTTATATCATACTTAGTTATAACATAGTATAGCTAAGTTTGCAACCCCGTTATGCACTAACCAACAGGCACAAAGGTTTCTGTTACTGTGAGTATTGTATCTATATGTCCTGCGCTAGTAGGAGTTATTCTAATTTGATCGCTAGGCTGTAATACTAAATCTATTTGATTGAAGCTTATGAAGTCACCTGATGTAAGAGACTTACCCTTTAAGAAGTGTGAAGTATAATTATCTGCCGCTACATACCACTCAACTTCAATTGTATTCGTAGAGTTACCACCATTGACTACGTGAATAAAAGTAATCTCAGCTACACAGTTTGCAGGACATGTGTATACTGGCTCTGCTGCTGTACCTGTATTATGTCCATACACAGACTTAATACGTGCTGGCTTACCTTGATTCACAAAAGACATTAATGTATTTCCTACGCTATTATAAAGTCTACGATCTGACCATCTGGTGTACGTAGCTTATTAGGATTTGGGTTATAAGCATACATCTGATTAACCAGCTTAAGATCTTCTACTGGTGTATCAGGAGTTACTTTGTTAGGTTCAGCTTTATGTTCTTCGTTATTTCTACTGGATCTATCCCTGTCTGCCTTTTCAAATACAATGTTATCGTGAGTCTGAAAAGGAAAGCTAGGTAAAGGAAAGTGAGAGATAAGAGTCATTACACCTTAGAGCCTATATTTAGTTTAAAACATTTTGTACGGATGTATAGCCCCTGTTGTGCCAGAGCTTTAGCTGCATTAGCTACTTCCTCTTGACAGAGCTTTTCAGTTGCTATCAATCCACTGGTACGTATCATTACGTCACAGGATGTTGCTGCTGGGCTATAACAACCCAGCAACACTGCAAGCCACATTAGCCTGCTGTCCAGTTCTGTGTGCCACCTACAGATGCACCTGCATTCGCCATGCCACCTTTGCTGTACATGTTTTTCTTTTTAGCGTAGCCACCTTTGTTCATATCTGCAAAGGGATTAGGCAAAGGCTTAACGGGTTTATTACCCGCCTTTGTGCTGGCACCTTTAGTAGCAGACTTTTGCGCTTGAGCAGCATCTGCAGCATCAATTTTCTTTTCGATAGCATCAAATTCTTTTTGTGTAATCTTACCGTCACGTAAATCTTTACCTGCTTTTATCATAGCATCTGCACGTTGCTTATCTGTAAATGAGCGGTATGCAGCCATTGATAGTGGCTTCTCACCAGCTTTAGTTGTAATAGCTGAGATACGTCCTGATGCAGCACGTCCACGCTCTTCTCCTGTCTGTTTCTGTTTAAACTTAGGTAGTTTTGCCATTGGTATAGTTCCTTCTATTTACCATTTAACTTTATCAGCCCAGTAAGCTGCACTTAACTTACCACGCTTTATATTCTTCGCATGACGTGCTTTAAAGCTTGCACGTTTCTTTTTCATTTTATCTGATTCACCTGACTTAGGTTTACCTGCAGTACTTGCACCTTGCTCACCAAAGCGAATAGTCTTAACCGTATCACCCTCTTTAGCTACAACTACGTGTGACTTCTTAGGATGGTTAGGTGTACGCTTAGGTTTATTAAAACCTGATACACCTGCACGTTCTAGTCTAGGGTCTTTAGCCATCTGTCCATCCTTCTTCACGCATAGCCCACTCCACATGCTCTAAAGTAAAAGGTCTACCGTAGTGAGCCTGTACAGCCTCTCTTACGTAGAATACATCACTGTGGGGAATATGTAAGTTCTCAAGATTACCGTCTAGTACGTGTTTATAAAACTCTTCAAGAACATTGTCTGTGTATAGTTTTACGGATTTCTTTGCCATTGTCAATACCTAAGTTAAAATAATATACAAACGCCTCCGCATAAAGCGGAGTACACTTAAGTGTTACACTGTACATGTTTATGTTATGTGTAATTTATTAAGAGATTATTTTTAAGAGTAACATTGTAAGGACATTTAAATGATACATTGTACATGTACGCACCTTAGCTATTACTATTACATAGTTTTACACATATAATATGGTATGTCAAGTGTTAATATTGTCACTGTAACAATAAGTGAACTACTGAAACATTACGTTACCTGTGTATGTCATCACGAATTGTTACAACAATGTAACCATTACGTGTGTAAACCACCTTATATGTATAGTGGTTAACAGTGTATTTTACTGATCTGTGTGTATATTCATGCATACTATCTACGCTACCCCCACTGGCCCCTGCGGCCCCTCGTGCTTCACCGCGCAATTGCGCCTATAATGCAAGGTCATGACACGTGGTGAGAGCAAACAGCATGTCACATTCCACCATCACATCGTAGATGTGTTTAAAAACAACCACTTACTTGTCTACGACAACTGTTATGGAATCAGTTGCCTGTCTAAAGACAGAATGAATAGGGGGATTTGCCACACTCTTAGTGTGTTGACAAGACGATGCTTATAATCTACCCCACCCCCTTTGGGGCAATGCACATGATCCTACAAGCCACGTGCTGCTCTGCCAATGGTTCAAGTCAAGTCCGACGTTGGACCTATAACATCTTTGATGTTGCTAAAATGTCACAGTCAAGGTGGTGAAGCTGCGAGTTGAGGTCGCAAGTTTAGCGCATGAGTTTCAGAAAAATATTATCGAAGAGAATATTATTTCTTGCAACAGCGTGTGAAACGGCAGGCGCAGAGGATCGCGAGGCAGCTTTTCAATCTCCAAAACTTATACTATCTTCTTACATTTTTAATGATAGAACTATATCTCACTTCTTGTGAGAGATATAGATTCTCTCATATAAAAATAGAAGATAGATAAAGGAAGCTCAAAATGGCAAATCTCGAAATCCAAAACATCACAACTCTCGAAGATCAAGGCAAGGTTCTTTCAGAACAGTGGGCTAAAATCGAAGCTGCTGACAAGAAAAGATTCAAACTTTCAACCAAAGCTGAAGGCTTTGATACACAGCTTGGAAAGCTGATGATCGAGCTAAAAGCTGAGGGTGGTGATCGTATCCCAAGCCAAAGGCTTCGTGATTGCCATCTTCACTTGATCGACAAACGGCGTCGGAGCGAAGCTCTTTGGTTTGTTGAGAACGAATCAGAATGCAGAGCATTCATTGAAACCTCAAAGAAAGGTTTTACTTCACTGTCTGCTTTGCAGAGAGCAATGAAGCAGAAAGATGCTACCTCTAAAGAGGTTGCTGAGACAACAGAAAACAGCGAAGCTGTAGCAGTCAGCGAAGCTGAAACACCCAGCGAAGCTGTTGTTAAGTCCGACGTTGGACCAGTCACCAAGCAGGTTGTCTTCGACAAGCTTATCAAGGTTTGCATGGCAAATAACATTGATCCTCTGGATCTTGCTGAGATGCTCATGGAATATGACAGCGTATCAGCCTCAGAAGAAGCAAAGGCTGCAGCATGAGATACAAGCAACACACATCCACCAAGGCAGAGGTGCGCTCTCAGCGTACCAATGCCCTTCGTGCACGTTTGGATGAGGCGAGACAGCTTAAGTCCGACGTTGGACCTAAGCCTTTCACAAGTGTAGATGACATGGTGCAAGCATCTAAACCTAAAGGTTCACTTGTGCCAATGATGGGCAAGATGGTGATTGACAGTGGTTGGAAAGATCCAGCTTGACAAACTCTATGTATAGTATAAGTTATTTATACTTGATATTTATTGAAAGTATAAATAACGTATACATATACTAGGAACTGAAAACTTAAGTCCAACGTTGGACCTAACTAAAGGAAAGTTAAAATGAAAATTACTCGTACTTCACGTTTCACTGGTAACACTAACGTAATGGAATTGCCCATTACACAATCACAATTAGACGCATGGGTTGACGGTGAGTTAATCCAAAACGTCATGCCTCACCTCTCTGTCGATGAGCGTGAGTTTATAATCTCAGGGGTTACACCCGCTGAATGGAACAGTATGTTTGGAGAGGAAGTATAATGTATCAACGTGATGTAAATGAAATCAAAGCCTTTGTGAAATGGCGTGGCCCAGATGCCTTGGTAAACACTGGCCTGTTTGTACTGCTTACGATACAAGCTGGCCTGTCCACAGTACGTGGCAGCATGGTCAAGGTTGAACGTGACTTCTATCAAGCTGATTGCCTATGGGGTAAAAAAGCTGATGGTTACGAATACCTAAACGAGAACCGTGATTTCTTGTATGGCAAACTGTATCACATAGCAGATACCAAGGGATACGAAAGTGTAGAAGCATGTGCTGATGTCATACAACTGTTCATGGCTGTACCTAACCTTGGCATGGTCAAAGCTGCCTTTCTAGCTCAATGCTTAGGCTTCAATGTGGCATGTATCGACAGCCACAATATCAAACGCCTTGGCCTAAAGCCTAGCGCTGTATCAACACCACCGTCAGGCATGAAACCTGCGACAGTACGCCGCAAGGTAGAAGCCTATGTCGAGTTGACACAAGACAAAGGTTCAGAGTATTGGTGGAATACATGGTGCGAATACGTGGCTGGCAATCGTGCCAATCGTGCCTTGGATACTGGTGACGTAGTATCTAGGTATCATGTAGAATGTATAACATATGGATTTGAGCATGGCTAAGAAAACTTCTGTAACATACCGTAACCCTGTGGCAAAGGCTATGTTACAGGAGCGACGAGCACCGCAAGTCGTGCCGCCTAAGAAAGGTGGCAAGGCTAAACACAACCGCAAACAGGAGAAGGTGAATGCAATACGAGATGCAAAACTTTGTAAAGATGACTAAGGTTAAGTCCAACGTTGGACCTAATCGAAGGCGGCAAGAGTGGAAGATTGACAGAAAGAAAGATCGTTCACGTAAACTAACCCTGCGTAACAGCGTAACTAACTATCGTACAAACAAAATATCTTAAGGAGATATACACATGACTAACTCAACAGCAACAGCACCCGTAGTAAAAACAGCACACCCAGAATTGTATGCTGACCATACATTCCACATGAGTAAGGCACGTAAGTACACTTACAATTACGCCGTGATTGACGAGGTTATCAATGAGCTTTGGGGTGAAATGACTATGGCTGAGATTGCCAAGGTACTCAATGAGTATCCCAACCGCATTGCCTATCGTGTCAAGGTACTCAAAGACCTTGGTATGATCGAAGGCAAGTACAACATGGAGCGTGGCAAGTTGATGCGGATGCGTAAGATCCTTATCACCTTCTTAGGTGACGTGGATGAGCAGTTGAAAAAGACAGGCTAATATGATATACCTATTGTTCACACCCTTTGTTGGCTACTTTGCTATGCTAATTACTATTGTAATTATGTACAGTGCAGGCTATGACGTAAGGGGTGTGGACACCTTCACTATCTGGTGTATATACATGCAGATATACGTATACTTATTTGTGATAACAAAACTGAAAGGTAAGTCTGATGACAGTAATTCTCAATGATTTCACAAACCAAGAGTTTGATTTCTTGGCAGAGATGATACACGAAAAAATTACAGACATGGGATATACAAACGATGGCAACTTTGCCTTTACGTTGTCTGTTGAGTTTGAGGAGAGTGATGATGAGAGTTGAAGTATACTTCAATACCAACCATACAAGCAGAAGGAGTACAATATGACTAAGAAAAAAACACAAGAGCCAGTAACATACCTACTACAAGAGGACAAAGCATTAGAGATACTTGCGTTATACAATGCGCTAGACACTATGCTAGATGATGCAGCAGAAATGTTTGACGTAAACTTGAGCACGTTAGCTGACTTGCGGCACAAAGCATATTCGTTAAAGGAGACATTTAGTTTCAAGGCACAAAAGCACGAGGAGTACGAAGACAGACCATGCCACTGGAAGCCATATGTTCTGCCTAATGATGATCGTGCATGGTATTACAATGCCAAGCATTAAGGCATATGAGATCCACCTACAGATTGATGGTGTGGATAGTATCATTGCACTAGATGATACCTATCCTGCTGTCAATTCTTGGTCGGATGCAGCTAACTTTGCAATCTTGATGGCGCGTCATGCCCATCAGGATGCAATCAACGTAGAGTTTATCGACTGCCAAGAGTATGATGCAGAAGAATATAAAGACATAGAATATGTATATGAAACACCAGCGAGGTTACAATGACAGACGCTAAGATCAAATTGACTTCTACTATGCTAGACAAAAGCATCATAGATGCCAACAAAACTGTTCAAAGTTTTTTGTATGAAGACTTTGGTATGGACTACAATGACAAGTTCTTTACAGAACAATACTATAACTATGATACAGATAAGTTTGAACGTAACAGGTTTTTTGTCATGGGTGAATACATTGACGGTGAAGAAGCTAAGATTACATTTTATCGCAGCGGCAAGCGTGGTGATAAACGCATTAGCATCCAGAAGCTAAGGCAGTATGCGGATGCAGGCAATGAAGTACGCCTCATCTCAGATAGCGAAAGCGATGGCGATGGAAAACGTATATTCATATCAGTCTACACTTCAGGAGAAGAAACCAGTGCCAGCGGATGACCCCTGTGATGACTGGTCAGAAACACCTATACCTAAGAGGAAAGATAAATGATTGAAGCAGCATTGATGTGCCTTGCACTTAACGTATACTTTGAAGCACGTAACGACAGTATGGTAGGGCAGTATGCCGTAGCACAGGTAGTAATTAATCGTGTACAGCATGATAAGTTCCCTGATGATGTGTGTTCTGTGGTCAAGCAGTCACGTAGTGATGGCACCTGCCAGTTCAGTTGGTACTGTGATGGTAAGTCAGACAAGCCACGAGAACCCTATGCATGGGCCTATGCTCAGATGGTAGCTGCAGATGTAATGCAGGGTGACGTGACGGACATCACATTAGGTGCCACGCACTACCATGCAAACTATGTACGGCCCTACTGGGCTGACAAACTAGAGTACACTGTGACTTATGGGTCACACCTGTTCTACAAATAACTAACACCAATTAGTAGGGCATTGTATGCCTTACATAACTATGGCACAGTTGCCACATACTAAACACAAGGAGATAATAGTATGGCTTTTGATTTTAATCACCCAGATATCGTACCTGATTACATGGACTTTGACGTAGTTTTTGAGCCTACCAAAGTAAAGGATAAGAAGTACGTCATCAATGGTACATCAGGTGAATACCTTGGTGTAGTAGGTAACACGTTTACTTGTGCATCACATGGTGACTTCTATCGTGGTGTTCTTGAAACGGTAACAGAGGAACTAACTAACTATGAGTTAGCAAATGCCAATACACATTGGCGTACTGCACGTAATGGTGCATGGGCTATGCTTGACATTACCCTGCCCAACATGAAGACAGTCATTGAGACTGACACACACAGCACTGAGATTGGTAATCGTATCATATCATTACATGGTATTGACGGATCATGCAGCAATCAGGTGTACTTTGGTGCGATTGATTTCTTCTGCACCAACGGTATGATACGTGGTGAGTACGACAAGGTGCGTAAGAAGAACACATCTAACTTTACTATGGAAAGTTTTATCTATGAACTGACACGAGCACGTAAGGACTTCTACGAAGAGGCCAGTAAGATGCAGGTGTGGGCACAGACTGACCTCAAGTATGTAGATGTAAGCTCACTGCTTGAGAGTATGATTAACTCTAAGCGTAAGGCTGAGAAGATGTACAGCTTGTACATGCATGAGGCTGGGCAACGTGGTCACAACAAGTGGGCATTGTATTCTGCCTTCACTAACTATGCCAGCTATGCTGATGAGCGTAATGGTTTCAACCTTCGTAACACAGGCAATGACACACAGGCTGTAAGCATGTGGTCACGTGAGCAAGAGGTATCCAAGTGGGTATCTGATGATCGTTTCATTCAGTTGGAGGCTGCATAATTGCCTAAACTTCCACGCTATGTACAAGAACGAGAATCACCCTCTGGGGTGATCTCATACCGCTTCAACCCACCTCAGATGCTAGTTGATGAGGGTCTGGTTAAACGTGAGGAGTATGGTAGTGACCTGAAGCAGGTGCGACAGATTGTCCGTAAGCACAACAAGGCCATTGATGCGTGGCGTGAAGAACAACTTAAGGTTGGGCATATCAAGTCAAGCAGCAAGGTGACTGATCTCATTAACTATTACTATAGGTCTAATGATTTCAATATGTTACGTGATACAACTAAGGTAGACTACAGGTACTTTCTTACCGTACTACACCAGACTATGGGTGGTCGTAAGTTTGAACACGTTACCGCTAAGGTTGCGAAGAAAGCATATGAAGAATGGGTCAAGCGTGGCGTTAGTTTTGCCAACCATGCGGCAACCTGTGCAAGTAGGGTATATAATTATGCGATACAGATGGAGCACACTGCATACAATCCTTGGGCTAACATCAAGCGTAAGTCTGCACCTCAACGCAAGGTGGTATGGACACACGACAATGTGGTTAGATTTCTTGAGGTTGCTTACAGTGACTTTGAGTACAGGAGTGTGGGTCTGATTGTTCAGATGGCATACGAGTGGTGCCAACGACTAGGTGACATGCGTATGTTACAGTGGCATAGCCTAGACCTTGAAGGTAAGAGGCTTAACCTTGAGCAAAGCAAGCGTAGATCTGACGTGTCATTACCTATATCAGATGATCTGTGCGAGATGTTGAAGGAACAACAGGCTATGTACCAGACACTTACTCACTTCGTAGTACCTCACCCTAGACCTATGGGTAGGGTGTATAAACCATATGCTATGGAACGACTATCCAAAGTGGGTAGAAGGGTCATGCGGTTAGCTGAACTACCAGAAGAGTTACGTCTTATGGACTTGCGTAGGACTGGTGTAACACAGATGGTTGAGGCAGGTGTATCATTGCCCCAAGTTATGGCAGTGACAGGGCACAATCATGTGTCTTCTGTGAAACCATATGTGAAACATACTTACGTCAGTGCAAATAATGCATTGACACAACGAAACGAATCACTTATATAATCGAACTAAGTGAGCAACACAGAAAGATTATACAATGAATATTAACAGTATACTAAATACTATATCACTATCTAATGGTGAAACTAAACGTATGACATGTCCTAAATGTAATGGGCGTAATACGTTTACTATCACTAACAATATGGGATCTATTATTTGGAACTGTTACAAGGCTGGGTGCGGTACATCAGGTGGTACTCGTACTCAGCTATCTGCTGATGACATACGTAAGAGCTTAGGTGCTGTTGCAGAAGAGACACATGCTGTATCTTTTTCCAAGCCAGACTTTTTGGTCAAAGACAACCGTAAGATACATGACTTCTGCAGGCAGTGGGATCTTGACCCCAAGGTGTTGGGTCTTATGTATGATGTAAAAGAACATCGTGTAGTGTTCCCTGTTATACACGATGGAGTAATGGTCGATGCTACAGGCAGATCGTTGGGCAACCGTATACCTAAGTGGAAACGCTATGGTAAAAACCGTTTGCCCTACGCTCATGGATGTGGTAAAACGGCTGTAGTGGTTGAGGACTGCGTGAGTGCGGCGGCTATTGGTAGTGATGTATTTGTCGGGGTGGCAGTGTTGGGTACATCACTTACTGACGCACACAAAACGTACTTGTCGCAGTTCTCAACTATTATTATTGCACTTGACCCTGACGCTTTACCCAAGACACTGCAGTTTGCAAGAGAATTACGTGGCTACGTATCCACTATAAAAGTTTTACGTATCAATGACGATCTAAAGTATCGTGACCCCACAGACATACTGAGTCTGACAACACTAGGAGATAATGTATAATGGAACTATCACTCATCCGCAGTCTTATGGACAAGGAATTTTACGACGAGCATCGTGGTGCACGTTGTCCTGATCGCTTGTTCAGCAAAGATGTTCAGAAGATCAAGCAGTCTATCGACAAAGCTATGACAACCTACGAGCGTAGTGTTACCCCTGCTGAGATCGAAGCCTTGTTCATGGCTAACAACCCTACCCTTACTACAGCACAGAAGCAGGCGTACTCTGCCTTGTTCAACAAGGTAACTAAAGAAGTACCTATGGGCAGTGACGTAGCACAAGAGGTACTGTCTAAACTATTCCAACAAGTAATTGGTGAGGACATTGCTAACCTTGGCTTTGATTACGTCAATGGCAGCAAGTCTACATTGGAACCACTGCGCCTCATGCTTGAGCAGTATGGCGATGACTTTACACCTAACCTCAAGGTTGAGTGGGAAGACATTGACCTTGATACTATCCTTGCACTCAATGACCTTGAGACACGTTGGTCATTCAATATCCCTACCCTTACACGTAAGGTTGAGGGCATCAACGCTGGTCACTTGGTAGAGGTAGGTGCCCGTCCTAACACAGGTAAGACATCCTTCCACGCCTCACTTGTAGCTGGTCCTAATGGCTTCTGTGAGCAGGGTGCTCGTATCGTTATCATGTGCAATGAAGAAGGGTATCATCGTGTAGTACACCGCTACATTACAGCCTGTACTGGCATGGATAAGTACGAGGTAGCTAAGAACAGAGACAAGGCTCTAGCTATGTTCAACAAGATACGCCCACAGTTGATGTTCAAGGATGCAACAGGACGTGACATGAACTGGGTCGAGTCTGTGTGCAAGTCATACAAGCCTGACATAGTTATACTAGACATGGGCGACAAGTTTGCTCGCACTGCTGGCTTCTCCCGTCCTGATGAGGCACTCAAAGCTAACGCTATTCATGCGAGGCAGATTGCCAAGCAGCAAGAGTGTGCTATCTTCTACATGTCTCAGCTATCTGCTGATGCAGAGGGTAAGGTTGTACTCAACCAAGCTATGATGGAAGGCTCACGTACAGGTAAGGCAGCGGAGGCTGACCTGATGCTGATGATCTCTAAGAACCCTACAGTTGAGGGGCAAGAGGAAGAAGATAACCAACGCCACATCAATGTGGTAAAGAACAAATTGTCAGGGTGGCATGGTATTGTACACACTGATCTGGAATACAAGATAGGAAGGTATGTAGCATGAGGGATTGGATAATGAAATATGTATTGGTCATGCCGTATGATGCATGGGAACCAGAATATGGCGATTGCGAAAAATATAACACTATATTTTTTGAAACGCCTGAAAAAGCTATGAAGTATCTGCACGATAATATGTATGATGCATATAATGAATATCCTTTGGGATATGAAACGTGGAAAGAGTGGGCAAAAAAGCAAGACATTTATTTATATGAAAGGTGTGCGGTATGATACAAACATTTTACGTAGATCACATGGGTACAGATTTATCTGTGGCTAATGCGGCAAGAGTAAGTTTTGGTAAGCGTAGTGAGATGGATACGAGTGACGTATGGGGTCCACCTAAGTTGAAAGACAAGGATGCAAAGCTCATACGTTACTTAGCCAAGCACAAGCACATCAGCCCCTTTGGGCATTGCTTTGCAAGCTTTCATGTCAAGGCACCTGTATTTGTAGCACGTCAGCTAGTCAAGCATAAGTTCCTACGGTGGAATGAAATCAGCCGTAGGTATGTGGACAATGAGCCTACATACTATTATCCTACAGAATGGCGTGGACGTAGCCTTGATAAAAAACAGGGGAGTGAAGGGGTGGTAGATTTGTCTACCATAAAAGACTCAGAACATAACACTGCAATACTAGGTTCTGGTACATTAGATGGGCATGTTACAGAAATATCTGAGTGGTTATTTGAAACATATAAAACCTTGATTGACGTTGGTGTGTGCCCTGAGCAAGCACGTATGGTGTTACCTCAGAGCATGGTTACTGAGTGGTACTGGTCAGGTAGCTTGGATGCATTCGCTGACATGTGCAACCTGCGTTGTAAGCCTGACACACAGTACGAGACACAGGTTGTGGCGGGTCACATTGACGCAGAGATGGCTAAGCTGTTCCCTGTATCATGGAAAGCATTAAGGGAGAATGAATGATGAGAGGTAACATTGACGGTGCAATCAAGGCGGCTGCTATTGTAGCTTTACTTATAGCTGCGCCACCTGTGTTGATAGCTATGACGTATGACGAATACCCAAAGTACTGTAAGCTGTCTATCTTACTACCATGTATAGGAGTAACCAATGAGTGAAATAAAAGTAACTGACATAGAAGAACACGAGGATGGCAGTGCTACACTACAAGTAGAGTGTGACCCTAAAACATTCGCAGCTATCTTTAACGTAGGGTTTGTAACATTAGTAAAGAGAGGTCTGGAAGATGAGAAGTGGCAGACATGTGTAAGTTGTGGTGGCCCAGCACAGAATGATACCTGCGGCTTCTGCCTAGAGGAAGAGTGATTATGATTAGACCCATGACGCAAGAAGAAAGAGAACGTGCAACTGAGAGGAGACTTAGTAATATGACTACATCAAAATCAATATGTGAGATACGCCTACACAATGCAATGGTACGTAACAAGCTGACACTAGAGGAGTGTATAAATGCCATAGATTCTTTCGCAGAAGATAAAAAGTTTCATGAGCATCTTGACAAGGTATACAAGAATGGAATAGAAGATGATTGGGATACATGGCATGATGGCAATATAACTTAGGAGATAATATGATACTGACCCTCGACGTAGAAAACACAACAGTAAAACGCAACAAGAAACTACATCTAGATCCATTTGAACCTGAGAACTCTCTGGTCATGGTGGGTATGCTAGGTGCTGACGGTACTACAGATGTAATTACATTTGACCATGCAGACGTAGAGCCTACACCTGATGGGCACAAGATGGTACAAGATACTCTTGACCTCACTACACTGCTCATTGCTCACAATGCTACACACGATCTAGTATGGTTGTGGGAGTCAGGCTTCACCTATGATGGGCCTGTCTACGACACCATGCTGGGTGAGTACGTACTGCAGCGTGGACAGAAAGAACCCCTGTCACTTGAAGCATGTGCTGAACGCCATGAGCTTGAGACACAGAAGCAGGACAGCCTCAAGGCGTGGCTCAAGGATGGTAACTCAGTACGTGAGATGCCACACGACGAACTATCTTCGTACCTAATCTCTGACCTTCAGGCTACATACCAGTTGTATCAGAACCAGAGTGCACGTTACGAAGGTGCTATGGGTCTTATACCCACACTCAAGCTGACGCAACAGCTTGTCGTACACCTTGCCCGTATTTATCAGCGGGGCTTCAAGGTTGACATGGAAGAGTTGTACAGGGTTAAGGATGACTTTGAGCGTGAGCGTAATGAGCTACTGTTTGCCCTAGAAGAACAAGCCAGTGACCTCATGGGTGACAGACCAATCAACGTCAACAGCACAGAGCAGTTGTCTATGGTTATCTACAGCCGCAAGCCATACGACAAGAAGGTTTGGGCAGATCTATTTGATGAGCGTATGCCTGACTCTGAGTACAGATCCACTGTATCGCAGCACTCAGAGAAACTATTCAAACAGAAAGCACATCAATGCAGAGATTGCTATGGTACAGGACAAGTACGAAAGGTAAAGAAAGATGGAACTCCATTCGCTAGAACTAATAGATGTACTAATTGTGACGCTACTGGCTTTATATACACTGATACCAATACTGTTGCTGGACTGAGGTTCGTAGCACCTACAGCTAAGTGGATCAGTAACGCTGGCTGGGGCACTAGCAAAGACAACCTCGTGCACCTTGAGGGTGTGGCTAGATCCAAAGGCATGAAGGATGCTGAGCGCTTCTTACAGAACGTGCGTAGACTATCTGCTGTCGAGACATATCTCAAGAGTTTTGTTGGTGGCATCGAAGACTTTACTAAGTCTAATGGTATGCTACATGTGAACTTACAACAGCACCGCACCTCTACTGGTCGGTTGTCTGGCCGTAATCCTAACATGCAGAACATGCCACGAGGTGGTACGTTCCCAGTCAAACGTGTGTTCATCTCACGTTGGGAAGGCGGTAAGGTCATCGAAGCTGACATGGCACAGCTTGAGTTTCGTGTCGCAGCATTCCTAGCGCAAGACACTACAGCCATCAAGGAAGTATCTACTGGCTTCGACGTTCATAGCTACACCGCCAAGGTTATCAGCGAGGCGGGTCAGCCTATGACCAGACAGGAAGCTAAGGCCCACACATTCGCACCTCTGTATGGTGCCAGTGGCTTTGGTAGATCCAAGGCAGAGGCTGCGTACTACAACCAGTTCACTACCAAGTACTCAGGTATTGGTGTGTGGCATCAGGCTCTAGCTAAAGAGGCGCTCAACACAGGCAAGATTACTACACCATCTGGACGTGAGTTCGCATTCCCAGATGTAACCAGACGTAAGCATGGGGGTGTGACATTTTTCACACAGATTAAAAATTATCCTGTGCAATCGTTCGCAACCGCTGACATCGTACCTATATCTCTGATATATGTAGACAAGATGCTTACAGCTAACAAGATGCAATCATGTGTCGTAAACTCTGTACACGATTCCTTAGTGATAGATGTACACCCAGATGAAGAGGAGAAAGTACTACGCATTATCAACTCTGCCAACGACAGGTTAGCAGAACTGGTCAATGTGAAGTGGGGTATAGACTTCAATGTACCCTTATTATTAGAAGCAAAGATAGGGCCAAATTGGCTTGACACAAAAGACGTAGTGTGATATAACCACCGTCTGTCTTAAATGAAATATAGGAGAATATAAACATGACACAAGTAACAACAGCAACAGATAACTATGCAGCAATGGCCCAACAGATGGGCATGTCAACCGCTATGCCTTCCTCTGAAAAGAAGAAGTCTAGCAACCTTCCACGTTTGCGTATCCACCACAACCCACTGATGGGTGAGATGGAAGTCAAAGGTAAGATGGTAAAGGTTGAGGTAGTAGATGGTGGTACGTACAAACTAGAAGTACCAGAAGATCAGACTTACTATGCTGGTAGCGCAATCATTCGTCCATTCTTGCAGCGCTTTATGTACAAGCGGTTCATCATGGGCACTGATAACTCACCTAATCGTTATGTCAAAACTGTCATGGCTAATGACCTTAACAGTGACATGAAGGATAACGATGGCGGCTTCAACTGTGGTAAACCTTCTGGTTGGATTGAAGACTTCGCTGCGTTGCCTGACACGATGAAGGATCTTATTCGCTCTATCAAACGAGCACGTGTTCTACTTGGTACAGTAGAGCTTGTAGATCCTGTGGATGAAGATGGTAACAGCGTAACACTTGCGCCTAGCCCATTCATCTGGGAGATTGAGAATCGTGACGCCTTCAAAACTATTGGCGGCATCTTTACTCAACTCACAAAAATGCGGCGTCTACCACCGCAGCACACCTTCGCTGCTACCACAGAGAAGCGTGAGTTACCTAATGGTAATTGCTTCTATCTGCCTAACGTGCAGTTAGATGCTGCAAACACTATCGACATTGCAGATAGTGACTCACAGGAAACGTTGGCTAACTTTCTAGCTTGGATCGCAAACTACAACGAGTACATCTTAGGTGCTTGGGATGAGAACAAGCACAAGAATGATGACGTTGACGAAGAGCTTGTAGACTCTTTCGTTGACATCGACGCTGACGAGTTCGTGTAATGAACCATCCTGCTGAACTGTCTATTCATTCTTACTTAGTCAATGCAACTAAGGGTGAGTCCTCTATGTCTGAGGGTACCATCCAACAAGTAGGTGCAGAGGTTATGGAAGCTATGCGTAAACAGTTTGGTGGGGGCAATAGGCGTGACAAGTTTCGCTTACGTATGTCTAACATAGGTAGGCCAACTTGTCAGCTTTGGTTTGAGAAGAACAAGCCAGAGACTGCGTTGCCCAAGCCAACCACATTTGTAATGAACATGTTGCTAGGAGACATAGTTGAGGCTGCTTTCAAGGGTATCCTAAAGGAAGCAGGTGTATCATATCGTGATGCAGAACATGTAACACTTGAGCTAGACAAAACAAAAGTAAACGGCACGTATGATTTGATTATAGACGGTGCCGTAGACGATGTTAAGTCTGCCTCAGATTGGAGTTACAGAAACAAGTTTGAATCCTTTGATACACTAAAGGGTAGTGATCCATTTGGATATGTAGGTCAGTTAGCTGGCTACGCAAAGGCTTCTGGCAGTAAGGCTGGTGGCTGGTGGGTAGTAAATAAAGCTAATGGAAATATTAAATATGTTCCTGCTGATACTATTGACATGGAAGAAGAAATCACTACATTAAATAAGACAGTGGATACTGTCGAGAGTAATGAGTTTAAACGTTGCTTCAGCCCTGTACCTGAAACATTCAGGGGGAAGGCAACGGGTAATACTATTCTCAATGATAGCTGTAAGTTCTGTGACTACAGGTTCAGTTGCTTTGAAAGCTTGAAGGAAACTGAATCACGAGTATCACAAGCTAAGAATAAACCTACAGTTGCGTACATAGATTAAAGGAGAAATATATGTTAGGTGATGACGAAATAAAAGAAATGCAGGATCAGATTACCGCTATGGAAAAGGATCTTGCGGAGCGTAAGAAGGAGTTACACGAAGCTAGGTATGCAGGATTACGTTCAGCTATGGAAGCACGTAAGGCTGCAGAAGATGCGGTGCGACAGGAGCTACGATCACTAGGTGTATCTACTGTAAGTAGTTTGCCTAGTCCTTGGAATGGATTGTGGCGTATCTAAATGCGGGGTAAGCAATACTCTGCTGCCCTTAAACATGGGTATAGGAGTGGTCTTGAGGTAAGAAACAAAGACTATCTTAATGAACTTGGACATCCCTTCAAGTATGAAGCCATTAAGATAGAATGGGAAGACCTCATGTACCGCACCTATACTCCTGACTTTATTTTAAAGAATGGTATTATAATAGAAACTAAGGGCAGGTTTACAGCAGACGATAGGCGCAAACATTTAATGATACAGAAGCAACATCCCAAGTTGGATATACGTTTTGTATTCACAAGTAGTAGAGCTAAACTAAGTAAGGGTGCTAAGACTACATACGGACAGTGGTGCGAGAAGAATAAATTCATGTACCATGATCGCATTATTCCAGAGGAATGGCTGCACGAAAAGGGTAAGGACAAACATCCACCCATGATACAGTTCCCTCTAAAGAAAATAAAAAGGAGTTAGAATGAGTAGTGAAAAAATATTTATGGACTTTGATAAGAACGATTACATCATACGACTAAGCCCCTTCTTAAATAAAAAGGGTGAATGGACAGGGGAAATTATGGTAGGCACTTGCACTACTGATGACAATGTGCTATCAGACTTTGACCATGCACAACTTATGAAGCTGTCTTACATGATGTGTGCTTCACTACCCGTAATGGAAGAAGACTCAGCGGTTCGCAGGCTACTAGAGAACGAAGTAGATAAAACTATTGATGAGGAAATAGAAGAGGAAGAAGAAGTAAGGCCAGCCATTGAAGTTGCAGGGGTATCAGATAATGTAATATCAGTATTATTTAATAGTAAAGGAGACAAAGATGGTTGACGTAGTAAACAAGCCACCACATTACAATACATCTAACATAGAATGCATAGATGCTATGGCAGCTATGGTAGAGGACGCTGATGTAACAGCACACGAAGCATACTGTTGGCAGAACAGCTTCAAGTATCTGTGGCGTTGGAACTACAAGAATGGAATAGAGGATCTACAAAAAGCTAAGTGGTACATAGAGCGTTTGATTGAGGAAGTGGACAGTAGGAAATGATAATCAAAACATTTCTTACACTCGAACTTGATGAGGATGACTACCCTGTACCATCTGATGGTAATATTGAAGAAGAAATTAGGGCATTGATTCTTGAATACATATATGATATTGATGGACTAGACGTAAAACATTTGAAACTATTTATGGAGTAATAATAATATGAACAACTATTTACCAACCGACTACCAATCGTTCATCCACAAATCTCGCTACGCTAGATGGATACAGGAAGCGGGTAGACGTGAGACATGGAACGAGACTGTGGGCAGATACATCGACAACGTAGTAAGACGGGTATTGCCTGACAGCTTACATCATCTTGCATTAGAGTGCGAGCAAGCTATCTTAGGCTTAGAGGTTGCACCCTCGATGCGAGCTATGATGACTGCAGGTCCAGCCCTAGACAGAGACAACACTGCTGGCTACAACTGTAGCTACCTACCCGTAGATGACCCTAAGTCCTTCGATGAGGCTATGTACATCTTGCTCTGTGGCACTGGCGTTGGGTTCAGTGTCGAGCGTCAGTATGTTACTAAACTCCCTGAGATCCCTGAGTTGTTCTACAGTGAGACTACTGTCGTTGTCAAAGACAGTAAGGAAGGATGGGCTAAAGCGTTCCGTCAAGTTCTTGCGCTCCTCTGGGCTGGTGAGATCCCTAAGTGGGATGTCTCTCGTGTTCGTCCTGCTGGTGCTAGACTGAAGGTGTTTGGTGGCAGGGCTAGTGGCCCAGCACCTTTGATTGATCTGTTTAACTTCGCTATCACAACGTTCAAGAATGCACAAGGCCGTAAGCTTACCAGCATTGAGTGCCATGATTTGATGTGCTTCATTGGTCAGGTTGTCGTGGTTGGCGGTGTTCGTCGTAGTGCTATGATCTCTCTGTCTAACCTATCTGATGATCGTATGCGTCATGCTAAGTCAGGTCAGTGGTGGGAGACTGCAGCTTGGCGAGCACTGGCTAATAACTCAGTTAGTTATACAGAAAAGCCAGACATGGAAACATTCATGCGTGAGTGGCAGGCACTAGTAGAAAGTAAATCAGGAGAGCGTGGTGTATTCAACAGGCAAGCTAGTAAGGATCAAGCGAAGAAGTATGGCAGACGTAACCCTGACTACGAGTTTGGAACTAATCCCTGCTCAGAAATCATACTACGTCCGTATCAGTTTTGCAACCTTACTGAAGTTGTTGTCAGAGCGACAGATACACTCGCAGATTTGGAACGAAAGGTAAGAGTAGCAACTGCATTAGGTACAATACAATCTTCTTTAACTAACTTCCCTTACCTACGTAAGGTCTGGAAGAACAATACAGAGGAAGAGCGTTTGCTTGGGGTATCATTAACAGGTATCATGGATAACCCTATTACTACATCAGAAAACCAAGGATTGGAGAAGACCCTTGCACATCTTCGTGGAGTTGCTGTCAATACTAACGCTGAACTTGCTGACACTCTTGGTATACCTCATAGCACTGCAATTACGTGCGTCAAACCATCAGGCACAGTTTCGCAACTGGTGGATTCAGCCTCTGGGATACATGCTCGCCATAGTGCCTATTATATCCGTACTGTTCGTGGTGATAACAAAGATCCATTGACACAGTTTATGAAGGATCAAGGCATCCCTAATGAGCCATGTGTTATGAAGGGAGACACGACTACTGTGTTTAGTTTCCCCGTCAAGTCACCTCGTAAGTCAATCACTCGTAACGACATGACAGCCATTGAGCAGTTACAGACTTGGCTATTGTACCAACGGCATTGGTGCGAACATAAACCAAGCGTTACGATCTCAGTTCGTGACGATGAGTGGATGGAAGTGGGTGCGTTTGTGTACAAACACTTTGATGAGATGTCAGGTGTGTCTTTCTTGCCACACTCAGATCATACTTATCAACAGGCACCCTACCAAGACGTAGACAAGGACACGTACAATGTGCTACTAAAGTCTATGCCTAAGAAGATTGATTGGGCTGGGCTGTCTGAGTACGAGAAAGACGATAACACCGCTGCAATGCAAACTATGGCTTGTACTGGTGATGCATGTGAAATAGTAGACTTAACATAAGGAGATATAATATGTTTGAAGTAATGACATTCTTAGCGGGAGCAGTGGTAGTAGCTGATCTAGTTATTCCAATGACAGTAGAATTTGTTACTGGATTTATGTAGCTAATGTACACTGTAATTTCACGTAACCAATGTGTATTTTGTGACAAGGCTAAGGCTTTGCTAAACACAAACCACATTGGCTATGTGGAATACAACATACAATCGCCAAGTAGTAAGTGGCTATTGCATTTATTTAAAGAAGCAAATATAAAAACTGTGCCCCAGATATTCGATAACAATGGAAAACATATTGGCGGGTACACAGAACTCAAGGAGTATTTAAAATGATTATTGAAGTACCAGTTACAGAAGAAATGATTATTGAAGCAACAAAAAAAGCCAGAGAGATGGGCCAACTAAAAGGTTCAATGATGAACGGTGGCCGTAATCTTGCTGGCTTTCTAGGAGAACTGGCAGTGCATTCTCTGTTGGGTGGTGAGATTCATAACACATATGATTATGACATCCTTCTCAATGGTAAGAAGATAGACGTAAAGGCTAAGAGTACAAACTACAAACCTAAACCTGAGTATGCAGCTACTATATTTAAATACTCTGAGAAACAAGGCTGCGATTACTTTGTGTTTACAAACGTAAAGAATGACTTGTCTAAGGTGTGGGTATGTGGTACGTATGAACGTGACGGGTTTGTAAAAGATGGCATACTAAAACGTAAGGGCGATAAGTTCTATGCTGGTACTAGAGAAATCGAATACCGTAGAGATAACTATGAAATGAAGATAGGTGATCTTAAGCCTATAGATGTATTAAAAGAAGCAGCATAAGGAGAGTATGATGGGCAACAATAAAAACATGAGAAAGCAACGTGGCTTAGGTAAACACGATGCACCATTGCGTGTCCAATATAATCAGGGGTCACAAGACTTCAGAGCAGGGCGTGTCACTAACCCATTTCACAAAGACACAATGCAGCACAGGGAATGGGAGAGAGGGTTTAGCAAATCCTATTTTGAAACATTGAAACGGCAGAAGGAATATGAATCTAAAAGAAGAAGCAACGAAATTTCTACAGGAGAAGTACAACATGTCTGACTTTAATGCATACCAGCGTAACGCAAGTTCAACTGCCATCTACCCAGAGGAGCATCGTATCCTCTACCCTGCGTTAGGGTTAGCTGGTGAAGCAGGTGAGGTAGCCAACAAAGTGAAGAAGCTCATACGTGACGGTCCTGATAAGCGTCCTGACACATGGCGAGAGGACATAGCCAGTGAGATTGGTGATGTACTCTGGTACTGCGCTGCATTAGCTACTGACTTGAACTTGACGCTAGGTATGATAGCAGGACAGAATGAAAAGAAACTAGGGCAACGAAAACAATCTGGAACTCTAGGCGGTAGTGGTGACACACGATAAACTAAAGGGGGCTTAATTGCCCCCTCTTTTATTTACTAAGTACGCCCTTGTAGATTCTTCCTAGCTCTATTAGAGCCTCCACTTCACTTGCGTCTGACATCTCAGGTGGCTCACCATTCTGGCGCATCCATTCACTCATAGCAAGCTTACGTGTATCCTTGTCAAGCTTACGAAACTTCTCGTGTGCTAGTAGCAGTGGGTCAGTCCTAGCTCCGCTAACTTCCTTAGCTAAATCTAAAAACTTATTCTTCTGCGCCTTGAGGTAGGGAACAATACGTTTGTTTACAAACTTATCTATACTCTCAGACTTTCTTACAGCCCTCATATCAGGATCTGTACTGTTTAAGTATTCCTTACGCAGTGCTGTCTCATATGACTTTGACATGTCTACAAGAGCAGGAACTGCTTCTTGCATGTATGCATTCTCAATACGCTTACGAGATGGTATCCTAGATTTGCTACCCATTTCCCAGTCATTGAAACCTTTGTCTTTAAGGTACTCACCTGATGGGTTGTCCATTGAATACTGTGTAATACCTGCGACAAGACCCAAGCCCATAGACTTACGTTCTTTGTCAGGTTGAAATATATCTACACGCTCTTCTCTTTCAAACTCTTCTGATGGCGTGAATACATTAGTCAATCCAGCCTGTCTAAATGATCTAGAAGTTTCCTCTAAAGAAGCACCAATATAACTTTCTGTAAGTGTGGCTCTGTCATCAGCCTGATCTGCGTACCACGCAGGTCTGTATCCTGTAGCCCGTTGTAACTCAGGTATCTGTGTAAGAGGTATAGCCCATGTACGTAAGTAATCTGCAACGCCTCTTGATACAAGCTTCTTAGCAGACTCACTAGACACTAAGTCTTTTTCACTCGCAATGATGTTACGTATTTCTTCGACGTAAATGTTTGCAACGCCTGTTCTTGCAGCGGTGCCCAAGAAAGTTTCTTGTACATCTTTTACATCGAACCAAGAACCAAATGTACCTTCACTTAATCTACGCGCACCTTCAGCTATCCACAGCGCTTGACGCATAGGGAAAAAGGAAGTAGCATCCCAGACTGTACCTTCTTCTGTTTGTATTTCCTTATAATCTGAAGGTGCATCATCAGAATTTCTGTACTGTACTGCTGCCAGTATCCCTAAACCACCCGTTAAATTACGAGATATATTTTGCCTGTCTTTACGATCAAACTTATCGCCAAACTTTTTACCATCAATATTAAACGCACGTTTAATCATAGGGTTAAGTGCACCGCCACCATACTGACCCATAAGTTCTAATGATTTAAACATAAAGCGTGGGAAGGGAGTGGTAACTGCAGTAAGACCATTACGAGTTAAGAAGTTACTTATGTTATTAAACACAGGTATCTCAGGTGGGCTTGCATACGTAATGTCTAACGCCCTTCTTGTACTGTCTTCAATTAATTCTTCAAAGGCAGGTGCACCTTTAGGTCTAACCTTACTACTGTTAGCAATAAGATCATCTATCTTCCCTTCTTTAAGAAGCTCCATGAGATCTTTACCATAGTCACGCTTTACTAGTCGTTCTAGCTCACCAATAAACGCAGCCCTACGTATTGTAAATTCTTGTATTCTGTTTGGTGTATTGAGTAGTGTTACTGCATCTTCTACTTTAGATAAGCCCTTATCGATAAAGCCACCCTGACCCCTACCTGTAGCAGTCTGATACTCATTAACTAGATCAAACATATTAGTGTGCTGCTTCATAAACTCAGGTCGTTTAAGTACAAAGTCTGTAACTTCTTTAGACAGTACGGGATTTAAGTACATTCTCTGTAGCATTCGAGTGCTACCCGCATAACTATCCCAACTTGCTAGAGTTTTACCACCTGCACCCAATGCTTTAGCGCCAGCCTTTAGTACACCTATGTCACCTCTCTTTTGAAACTGATCTGACATGTTAAGTAAGATGTTATCAAAAACATTTTCAAGTGTTTCTAAAGGTGTACGTATAGCTGCAGATCCAGCGTTACGAAACGCAGTCTTAACCATAGATACCATACCACCACGACGAATGTTTTCAATTCGACGCCAGCCTTTTACAAATTTGTTTTGTTTGTCAGCCTGTACCTTTTCTTTAGCCCTAGTTAAATCATCTAGTGATGCAGCCTTACGTATCTGCGATAACTTATTAAGTATTTTACCAGCTTCTGATCCACCAGAAACAACCATGTGTACATAATCATCAAACGACAATCCATACTTAGACAGGACATCAGCTAACTCTTGACTATCCGCAAAGCCACTGTCTACATCTGTAGTTAGTCTAAACAATCCTTCAATAATTGTTTCATCTTTACGGAATGCTTTAGGGTTTTTCTTCTTAAACTCAGAAGCTACTGCTACAATAGCGTTAAACTTTTCAGGTTTAAGTAATGGGTTAACTAACTCATCAGCCTCATCTGTTAAACCTGTTAGTGCTTTTTCTTCTGTTACCTTATACTTACGTTCAGCAGTAACCCTATCAGTTACAAAGTCAGCAGCACGAATGTCCTGCATAGCCTTTACATCTTCTGCAACCTCAAGCCCATGTGCTTTAGCTGCGTTAAAGTCTAGTGTCTTTTTACCATTAACTGTCTTTGAAACTACAACAGCCTTACCTGTAGCCTCAGATATACTAGCTTCGTACTCGTCAATAAGTTGATCTGCAATGTCAGAGTTTTCGTCAGCTACCTTTTTAGCTTCTGCTTGTTTAGCAGCCGTAACAGAAGCAGAGTTTTTCTCTATCTCTGCCATAGTGCGAGCACCTGTAGTCTTATTCTTAAGACCTTTCAGTATGGGTGCTGCTAGTTGTTTAGTGGATGTTATAGTAGCAAATAATTCTACTGCAGTAATGCCCATATTAGCAAGCATAATCCCATACTCTTCATCTTCGTATGCTTGTCTTGCAGCAGCCACATTTTCAGGGATGTCAATAATACCCATAGCAGCGCCTAGAAAGGGTGACCACTCAGCGCCTTCCATTATATAAGTAATAGTTAGGGGTGAATAACCTTGATCCACTAGAGTAGTAGCTAACTCACTACGTATAGGGTTATCACTCTTTATCATTTCGTTTACCATGAAAGCACGATCTTCACGCTCTAGCATGTAGTCACGTAAAACTTCTTCACGTGTAGGTTTTCTTACGTCATCCCCTAATTGTATATTAGTAATGTCTTCTACTTCTACTTTGTAGTATCTATCATCTTTTAATACACGCTCACGCTCCCAGTTAGCAACGGCTGTAGCGTAAATATTATCTATGTTTTCTTCTGCAAAGTCAAAGTCTTTATTCATCAAAGCGTCTACACGAGGGTCTAATCCCTCTGGCTCTTCTGTTACTTCCTGTTGCTGTTGCACTTTTTCATAGATACTTTTATCAGGAGCCTTATACAAGGGAGCCTGTATGGTAGCCTCACCGTCTTCTGTTTCTTCCTCGTCAACTGTGCTTGTAACAGGAGCAAACATATCCTCTACAATAGTAGATTCCACAACAGGACTTGGCTCAAAAAGATCATCATCTCTTTGCTCATCTGCACCATCAAAGGATGGTAGCTTAGGTGCAAACATATCTTCCATTAGCCCTGATGACCCCACAGTAAATTACCAAATGTCGTTTTTACTGCGCTGTACACCCGTCCATCATGGACGTACTGTATGACAGTATTAGCATCAAATCTTTGTTTTTCTAGCCTTACGTCATCAACGGTACGGGGCGTTCCATCAGATTTGGTATGAGGTTTAAAGTTATTAGTGCCATTAACTTGTAATTCAGCAGCTAACACTCGCTCATCAGCATCACCTGTGTTTAATTCCGCAATCTCAGTAATGTACTTAGTCTCTGCTCTATTAACTAAAGTTGCCTTATACTTAGTGTATTCTTTAAGTACCTCATTAATAGCAGTTTTAGCACCTGCATCATCTTTCCAAGGCTCTGCTTGTCTGCGAGCCTCTAATGCTAAATAAGAATCTAGGTATAACGCTGCAACATCCCCTTCATTACCAGTCTGAAAAGATTTAATTAAACCTTCAGGGGTTAGTTCTACAAACTCTTTGCCTCTAAACTTACTCTTAACAGCATTATTAACAATACTATCTAAAGATTGCTTACTAAAATAATCACCACCTAAATCATTTTTCTTTTTAAACTCTAGGTATTTTTCATGTGTATTCGTGTACATACCTTCAAGAGCTTCTTTTTCATCTGCATCCTTAGCTTGTGACATAGCAAAGTCTAATTCAACAAGTCTTGCTTCAAATGTTTTAGCCTTAGTCGTAAGGGTCTTAGGTAAAGGTTTAAACTTTTCTGCAAAAGGAATGGCCTCCCCTTGACGAACTGCTGGACCAGCCTTAGCCTCAGTACGTAGGGATGTAGCAACGGGAGAAACTTCTGAACGTTCTAGCTCATAGTCTTGAACTTCATACATAGTTCTTGGGTCTAAGTCTTCAGCACTATACCCTTCAGCTTTATTTAAAGCAAATGTTGCACCTGCCTTACCTGATTTAAGTATATTAGTAGTCTGTTCTGGGCTGTAATATAAAGCTAACTGTCCTGTTAGTAACTCTAACTCACGTTCTTGTGTACGCCTGTCTGCCTCATCCGCTCTTGCTGCAGCACGTGCCTCTTTATCTATCATGCGCTGCTCAAGACGCTCTTCTTCACGTATACTTGCAGCTTCTTTATTGCTCTCCTGTATACGTGCTGATACGGCCTGTGAAAAGCCACCTATGAATGCACCTGCATTAAACGCCATTGTTATCTCCTAGCCATTAAACCTTTTACGCTGTCTACTACATCTTCAGCAACAGCCTCTACGTTATCTTCTTCACCCTGTTCTACCTCATCATCTTCCTTCATGTTTTTTCTAGCACGTTTTACTGCCAGAGCAATCTTGGAATCAGGAAACTTATCAGGATCAATGTCGGGATCACGCAATCCCATGTCGTATTTAACACCGTTCTTATCACCTACAAAAGCGAGCATTTCTAGTATGACTGGTTGTATAAGTATACCAACATCTAATGTGTGCAGCCCCTGCATTACACCGCCTAGTTGAATTGAATTAGATAACGCAGCAAGAGGTGTACCTAACTCCATAACATCAAGCAGTTCCTCTTGAAACTTAGGTTCAAGTAAACGAGAGGAGTAAAACTCTAACGCTTCATCTATTGTATCATACTTAGCTGGTTGCTGCCAAGGCATACTGCCCATCTCAGCTACCATTCCTTGTCCACCTACAGGTGCGTCGAAGCTTGGACCTTTATCCATCTGCTAGTGCCTTTCTTGCCATGTTAATTTCACGTACATATTCAACAACCATTTCACTAGGTTCTTTAGTAGCCTCAGTTTCTTCTGGCTTCATTGTTCTACGTAACAGACCACCCTTATCTGAAGTAGTTCCCGTAGCTACTTTCTTAGCCTGTGCCTTTCGTAGTACATTTAAGTACGCTGTTCTATGGTTGTTCATACTATTTCTCCTTACTTAAAACCAACTACTGACAATAGAATCTGCATCTGCAGTTATAATACTTCCTACAAGTTCTCCTGCAGCAGACCACCAACCAGCATTAGCGGCGTCATCAGCACGATCCTTGTACCCTTTTTGACGCATCTCTTCCATAGTCATATTGGCTACTCTATCTCTTTCATTTTCAGAAGCATCGAAAGCCCATTTCATTGTGTCACTATAAAAACTAAACATATTATTATAGGCAGTGTTAGACATATCGAGTGCATTCTTTGCATTCAATTCATTGACTCTATTAACAGTAGCATTGTCTACTGTAGCAACCTGTCTACGCCAGTTAGCATTAAACTGATCTACCACTAGTCTGTTGTTAGCGTTAAACTGCTCTCGTTGATTTGCTACATTAGCGTTAAACTGAGACATAGCATTCTTCTGACCTGAATTGTACTGTGCAATAGCATTAGCTTGAGAAGAATTAAATTGATTAACCTGTGTACTTAAGCTGTCATAGAACTGATTAGTTTGATTTTCTGACGTGGCATTAAAAGCATTAGCAGCGTTCTCAGCGGCAGCATCAGTAAACATACTCTGCACCCTAGACTGCGCTTGGAACATGTTAGCAGCCTGTTGATTAGACAAGTTAGCCATATCCATTGTCATAAAGTTCTGCGCATTTTGCACAGCAGCTTGTTGACGATTGCTAAGGTTAGCCATATCTAAGTTAGATAATGCGGCAGCTTCTGCCATTACCATAGCTTGTTTATTATTTAAGTTAGCTAAGTTCATTGTATTAGCAATGCGACTATTTTCCAACGCAACAGTTTGCTCCGCAGTAAAGTTCATGTTAGCTACATCAGATATTTTACTAGCGTTCATAACACGAGCTTGGAATGCTTGATCGAACTCTTGGCCCATAAATTTAGCCCGTTGCTCTGCTGCAAGCATGGCGCGTTGCTGACGGTTAGATAGGTTCTGTGCTTCAAACTTTGCAAAGGTAGATGCATCCGCTTGTGCGATAGGTAAAGCACTTTCCATAGCTGCCTGTACCATAGCTTGACCTGCCATACTAGAAGCAGATAAACCACGAGAGGCCATCTTAGACATGACACCCCGCAGTGCACCTGCCGCCCATGCGGGTGGATTACTTGCATCAAAGTCTTTTGTTAGCTCACCTATTTGCCCTTGTACAGTAGCTTTTTCAGAGGGTGTAGCTGTAGCTGCCTGTACTTCTTCTGTAAACTTAGCTGCCTTTTCCGCATTAGCTGCACCAGATATAAGTTCACCATCCTCTATCTCACGTTGAATAGGGTTCTTCATTAAGATAGCTTCACCTTGTGCAG